>MDSV01088776.1_pt1 | contig 31302 bp, 19 predicted proteins | sample 810851 | NCBI WGS metagenome assembly MDSV01 (sample SAMN05326640, study PRJNA326480) | marine metagenome | isolation source: seawater | place: Atlantic Ocean: North East | collected 2012 | reverse complement strand
TCGTGGGCGCGGCGCTCGCCACGCTCGCCGCGCCGCGCGGCCCCGCCCAGGCGCGGACCGAGCGCCGGCTCGCGTGGGGCGGCGCGACGCGCGCGGTGTCCGCGGCGGCGCCGGACGAAGGGACCGAAGAGAGAGAAGAGACCGAACAGACATCATCGACATCATCGACCTCGTCTGCGGATGTCGACGGAGACGTCGCGCCGACCGCGCCGACCGCGCCGACCGCGGCGCACAGAGCCGCGGCGGCGGATGCGCGCGCGGGCGTGGCGTGGCCGGCGCTGGTCCGCGACCCGCGGCGCGCGGCGGGCGCGGCGGACGCGCGTCACGAGCGCCCGCGCGGGTTCGTCGTGGGCGGGTGCGCGTGCCGCGACCGCGTCGCCGCCGTCGTACACGGCGCGCTCGCGGAGTCCGACCCGGCGTCGTTCCTCGACGCGCTCTCGCGCGGCGGCGGCGGCGACGGGGTCGCCAGCAGCGCCGCCGCCCGTCGTCTGAGCGCCGACCACCGCGCGGCAGCCACCGCGCTGGCTGTTCTGGCGTGCGCGCCGCGCGCGCACGAGTGCGCGCTCGGGGGCGGTCGGTTCGCGAGGCTCCTGGGCAGAGCGTCGTGGACGCTGCGTCTTCGCGGCGCGCTCGCCGCGGGTGACGCGGACGCGCGTCTCCTCGGCGATGTGGTCTGCGAAAAGACGACGTCGCCCTCCGAAACGCCCTCCGAGCCCGCGGCAGAGGTTCCGTGCCTCCCTCGCGCCTCTCCCTTCCACTGCCCCGGCGCGACCGAGTCCGACGCGTGCCTCGCCATGTGGCTCGAGCGCAGCGCGGTGGCGCTCGAGGACGGGCGCGCCCGGTGGGAGCCGCGCGAAGCCGCCGAGGCAGCGACTGAGCTTGCGGCGGCGGCGGCGGCGGCGGCGCGCGCCGCGTTGGTTCCCGCCGACGACGCTCCCGGGGCGGGGGCGGGGGCGGGGGCGGGGGCGTCGCGCGACGCGCGCGATGACCTCGAACGCCTGCGAGCGGCGAGGCGCGTGATGCTCCGGCGTACCCGCGAAACGCTGGACGAGTGCCTCGTCGCCGTCGGCGTGTTGGAACGCCGCGGCGGGGGGTGAAAAAAGAGGAAAAAAGGAGCGATTGTCTGTAGCGCTCTCGACGCTCTGTTGGTGTTTCAAAAACGACACGTTTCCAAATATATCGGACTGAGTACTCGTGTCGATACACGCGCTCGCTCCGTCGCCGTTGTTACGGCGTTCGCCTCGGAACACCCGCCGAGTCAGAGGCCCGCGCCCGAGGCACGAACGACGGCCGCTATGTCCAGCCACTACGCCCCCCCCGCGCCCCGCGCCGGGACGTACGACTCGTCGCAGAACCCGGGGAGCGCGCAGAGCTCGGCGACGCCGTTCATGGAGCGCACGTTCCCGTGCGGCTCGCTGTTCGGCATCCCCGTGAAGGTACACGTGCTCTTCCCCATCTACATGCTCGTCACCGCGCTGTACGGCTTCAGCGGGGGCGACCCCGAGTACGGCGCCATGCAGCTTCTGGTGAACGGCCCGGTGCTCTTCGGCACCGTGCTCGTGCACGAGCTCGGGCACTGCTTCGCCACCTGGAACGTCGGGGGGCAGGTGCACCAGATCCTCCTCTGGCCGCTGGGCGGATTGGCGTACGTCGGCCACGACGGCGACGCCGCCGACGACTTGAAGGTGTCCATCGCCGGGCCGCTGACGCACGTGCCCCAGTGCCTGGTGTGGCTCGTCCTCCTCGCCGTGTCCGACGAAGGGCAGGTCTCCCTGACCCTCGAGCGCGGCGCGTTCTTCGCCAACCTCTGCCGCGCGGCGATCGAGATCAACGTCGCGCTCTTCGTCTTCAACCTGTGCGTGCCCGCGTACCCGCTGGACGGCGGTCGCATCTTCTGCGCGTCCCTTCTGCTGTGCGGCGTGGGCGTGAGCACGGCGGCGACCATCACCGTGTACGTATCCGGGGTGCTTGCCCTGCTCATCGTCGCGCTGGGCGTGTACCTGGTCAACATCATGTCCGTATTCGTCGGCGCCTGGGTGGGCGCCAAGGCGTACGAACTGCACGCGGTTAACCGGCAGGGGCGGCTGGACATGCACCCGGTGTTCAACAAGTACTGCGACGGCGGCGGCGGCGCGGACCAGGGCGGCCGCGGCGGCGCGCCGCCGCGGAGCGCCGACGCGGCCGCGGGGGGGATCGCGGGGGCGCTGGGGGGGAGTGGGCGCGTGTGACGACGCGACGCGAAGAGACGAAGGATGATGTTTTTTTTCGCCCAGACCTGGAGACGCGCGACGCGAAGACTGTTTTTTGTTTTCCGGCTCATTGCTCATCACACCATCGAGACGAAACGCGTTCGGTTTCGCGCGGAGCGTCGCGACGCGTCCGCTCTCGGCACTCATATAGATAGCTCGTCGACGTAGACCGCCGTCGTCCGCGTTCGCTCCGCGAGCTCGTCGTCGGACGCGAAAGGCTCGAGGCCTTCTCGGGCCTCGAGCGTCTCGCTCCCCTCGCCCGCGGGCTTTCCGCGCCTCCGGCGCGCGACGGGCGCGTCCACCGGGACGGGTCTCGCGCGCGCGCGCGCCGAGGGCTTGGAGAAGAGCCTAGGCCTTCTCTCCCCGCCTTTTCCGGTGGAGAGCTTCTCAGCCTCCTCCCGCGCCGCGCGCGCCGCCTCGCGCGCGAGCGCGTTCTCGCGCAGCGGGAGTGCCGCCACCGTCTTCGCCGCCAGGCTTCCGCCATCGCTCCCGTCCGCGTACGGCGAGGCGGCGGACAGGCACTCGTCCACGCCCTCGAGCTCGCAGTCGTCGAGGAGCAGCGCGCCGGCGATGCCGGACATGCCCACGTGCCGCAGGCGCATCAGCCGCGCGCGCGAGCAGAGCCCGGCGTTGGCGGCGGCGCGCTCGCGGCGCACGAACGCCGCGTGCGCCTTGGGGTCGTGCAGAGTCACGCGGTGCGCCCGCAGGGACGCGAACCGCTCGAGCTCGCCCAGCCACACCGGCGAGAAGTTCTCGAGCTCGACGCCGTGCGCCAGCAGCGCGTCGCGCTCGGCGCGCGACATGGAAAGCCGCGCACCGGGGGGGTCCCTGTCGTCTCCGGCGTCGTCCGCGGGGGACTTTCCCTGAGAAGAAGCGCCGCCGTCCGAGTCGACGACGGTCGCCGCGCGCGCGCGAACGGTCGCCAGCCACACGGCGAGCTCCGACCCGAGCGGCGGCTCGGCGAACTCGCCGTGCGCCTTCTGGAACGCCCGCAACGACGCGATCATTGACGTCGTCTCGCGGTCCAGCGCGAACGGTTTCCCGGGCGACGCGAGAGCCTCCTCCGTCCCTCCTTTCGCCGGAAAAGCAGACGCGGCGGAATCGGAAACGGAAGCGTTCGCGCTCGCCCACGCCTCTTCCGGGGGCGAACGCATGTCGGAATCGCGCTTCTGCGCTTCGTTCCCGACCCGACGCGGCGCTCGCGCGGCGGCGGCGGACGACGCGGCGGACGCCGCGAGACGCGCCGTCCGCCCCGAAGAAGTCGTCTCTCCGGAGCTCTCGTCCGCATTGGGCGCCCGGCCTCCTTTCCCTTCCTCTTTTTTTCGGGTCGGCTCGATCCCCTCAACCGAGACGCCGAGCGCCAGCAGACGGTGAAGCGCCTTCTCCGGCAACGTGCCCTCCGCGTGCCTCCGTCTTTGCCTCTGGACCCACAGCCCGAGCCCGGCGTCGGCGCGGTTCTCGGGAACCTCGCACGACCCGACGACGCTCTTGTACTCGACGAGCTCGTCGAACCACATCTCCCAGGTGCGGTTGCTCTCGCCCCCCGCGGCTTCCTTCACCGTCGCGTCGAAACCGGCGATGTCCAGCAGATACAGCTGCTCCTGCGTCAAACGCCCGCACTGGCGCTTATCGCGGACGTCCTCCACCCACGGCTTGAGCGGGTCCGCGCCCGCGCGCGCGCGGCGAGACGACGCCGCGGCGGAGGCGACGTCGCGAGACGCGACGGCGTCGCCGGCGGAGGCTTTTCGGTTTCGAGCGCCGCCCGTCCATCTCGACCCACCCGCGGGTCCCCCGAGAATGTGCTCGTTTTTCAGGATCCTGCGCGTCTTCCTCGCCTCCGCGGCGGCGCGTCGCTCGATGCTCGCCTCCGCCTGGTTCATGCTCTTCTGCGCGGGGAGGCGCGCTTTGAGCTTGAGCGGCCCGAACCGCCCCCCCCCGGGCGCGCGCGCGCGCACGACGTACTCCAGCAGGTTGCGGTTCCACTCGTCCTTCGGCGCGACGGCGAGGATCTGCGGCATCCGCCGCAGCAGGTCCGGGACGTCATCGATGGACGCACCCAGCTCGCAGAGCGCCTCGACCGCGGCGCGCGCGTTGGCCTGCACGGCGCGCATGATCTTGCGGTCCACGAGCGCGCGACCCCCGCGCGTCACCCGCCACGCCGCCGCCGCCGACACGATGGTCGCCGCCTCGTCGCGACTCATCCCCAGCGTCTGCTCCAGGTACGCCTGCGCCGAGTCGGGCGCGGACCTGCGGCTGGCCGCGGCGGCGGCCGCAGCGGCCACCGGACGACGACGCATGGCGACGTGAGGGAACACCTCCTCAGCCCACCCCTCGCCGCGGCGCTCGAGCACCATCACGAGCTCCGTGTCGGCGTCGGCGTCGATCGTCGTCTCTTGGGTTGGCTTCTCCGCCGTGCGCGTCTTCGTCGCGCGTCCGTCGGCGGCGCTCGGGAGACCGCCGGCGGTGCCGTCGAGCGCCGACCGAGTCTCAACTCGCGGAGCGCTCGCGAGCGCTCCACGGCGAGTGTCGTTCGTTCGCGCGAAGGCGCCTCGTGTCTCTCTTCGGCCTTCGTCTTCGAGCGACGGCGGCGTCGCGACGGCGCCGGCGTCGTCGAATCCGTCAAACTCGCCGCTTCCCCACTCCGCGCTGATGGCGCCTCGCCTGTGCTTGGCTCGCCCCGCGCTCGCGCGGCGCTTCGAGGGCGAGGGCGCGACCGCGAAGTCCCGCGTCGGGTCCGAGACCGCGCCGGACGTCGAGGGCGTCTCGTCCGCGCCGTTCCGCGCCGCGCTGCTCCCGACGCCGGCACTCTCGCCCGACGCGTGGACGCGCGCGCCGCGCGACCGACTCGACGCGCGCGGTCGCGCGCGCGGCGCGGCGCGCGCGAACGAAGGCGCCGTCAGGCGGTGCGTCGCGCACATCGCCGCCGGGGTCGCCATCCTCGCCGCTCTCGCTCGGCACGCGCGCTCGCGAACCCCGCGACCGCCTCGATCGACCCCGCGTGTTTCCCCTCTCGGCGCGAGGTGACGTCAATCAAAAACACCCCCGCGCTCGATCGGCCCCGCCGCGACCCTCCGCTCGGTCACGCCTGCCTCTGCCGCGCGACCTCCGGGCGTGAGGTGGGGGAAGACGAGCGCGCGCCGCGTGTCTCGTCGCCCCTCTTCCAGCGTCTGCCGCCGCTCCGAGTGCGGGGCAGACCGCGCCCGTCCCGCGCGTCGCGTTCCCTCGCCGATGGAGCTCCGTGGACGCGCGGGTGCCAGGTGCCAGACGGGGCGCTCCGCGAATCAGCGCGCGGCATTCCGCCGGCAGCGAATCCTCGCGAGAAGATTTTAGTTTTTGGTCGCACGGAGGGCGGAGTGCGGAAAATGAGAAAAAGCGCGAGGGATATCACCGTCTAGAATTCCACGTGGGTGGTTTTTTAGCTACCTTACGTAGACAAGTTTGGAAAATTGGATCATGGTGGAAAGCTCTTCTCACTTCGTCCGCGTCACCTCCGCGCACCAGTTCCCGCAGTCGTAGTACACGCGGTCGACCCTGCACCACGCTTTGAGGTGGTCGAACAAAGACTCGAGCTCGCCCTCCTTGTACACATGGCAGTACCGCTGAAACACCTCGGCGCCGTCCTCGGCGCGTTCCGTCCGGACCTCGTCCTTCGCCTCTTCCTTCGCGGCGCCCCTCGTCGCGCGTTTCTTTTTCTTCGCCCCGCTCGCGCCCTTCTCCGTGCGCTTGTGGAAAGGTACCAGCACGTCCTGGGACTCGAACCTGTGGCCGGAGACGCCCCCCGTCTCCTGCTCGAGCGCCCAGGCGTAGAACAGCGCCACGCCCCCCACGCGCAGCACGCGCATGGTCTCCGCGACGAGCGCCGCGCGCCTCGCCGCGGTGCTGACGTGATGCAGCACCGCCACGTTGAGGGCGGCGTCGAAACGCGAAGAGCGGAGCGGTAAATGCGCCGCGTCCGCGGCGAACGCCTCCACGGGTTCCTCGCGCTCGGTCGCGCAGATGTTCAACAAACCCACGGAAAAGTCGCATCCGATGACGTGCGCGCCCCCTGTCTGTTTCCCGTGCGCGACCACCGCCGGCGCGTTCTTGCCGTTCCCGCACCCGATGTCCGCCACCAACGCGCCGCGCGCCGCGACGCGGCGAACGAAACTCTCGACGCCGCTCCAGGCGCGGTAGCGCGTGCCGTGCCACTGCCGCGCCACGGCGTCGTACACGCGCTGGACGTTTTCGATCTCGACACTCGGAATCGATCGAACGATCGCGGCGTTGGTCGTGACGCGCGTATCTGGTTTTTCTCGCGCGTCGTCGTTCTTCTCGCGCGCGTCAGTCTCGCCGGACACGTCCCGCTCCGAGAGGAGCTCGGGCGGGCACGGCGGGCACGACCGCGTCTTCGCGCGTCGTTCGACGTTCGTGACGCCGTCCGCGGAGACGACGAACGACGCTTCTTCTTTCGACGCCTTTTTTGTCGGCGTCGTGAGAATCGCCGCGGCGTTCGCGTTTTTTCTTCGCCCGGCGGTGCTCGCGGGTGTCGATTCCAGACGTTCCCGCTTGGCGGCGGCGCGCGCGGCTTTCCGCGCCTCTTTCTTCGCGCGCGTCTTGGAAACCGGAACCGGCGCGTCTCCGCCGCCGGGAACGTGAACGTTCCCGGCGGCGGTTGCGTTCGCGAGTTTCTTTTCGCGTTTGGCGGCGACGGCGCTCTCGCGCGCGCGACGTCTGGCCTCCGCCGCCGCGACGTCCTCGGGCAGAGGCCCGACGCGCCCGACGGCGCCCCGCGGGCCCACCGGCCCGTACCCGCGCCGCGGCGCGCTCCGCGCGCGCCGCGCTCGTTCCGCTCGGTACTCCGCCCTGCGCGCCTCCGCGACCGCGACGCGCGCTTGCGTCGCCGGCGCGTCGCAGTCGCCGAGCGCGCGGAACGTCAGGGAGACGCGCGGCGCCGTGACCGGGGGAATCGCGTGCTCGTATTCGTCCGCAGCGGCGCCGCGCAGGACGACGGCGCTTCGTCGCGGGAGCTCGACGGCGACGAAATCGTCGTCGTCGCGCGTCGCTGACTCGTCGTCGTTGGAACCTCTCGACGCGTCGGAACCTCTCGACGTGTCGTGCGCGTGATGACGCCACGCGTTGTTCACGCCGCGCCCGAGCGTCATGCGCTGCGTCGAGCGCAGCGAGACCGTGACGATCGGCCGATCGAACGCCGGGTTGTCGATGTGCGGCGGGATCCACTGGCCTTTCTCGTAGAAGTTCACGGTGCAGCTGGTGGGAAGCGGAAGCGCGTGTTCTTCGCGTGCTTCGTCGCGGTCGTCGTCATCGACGGTTCGTTCGCCGTACACGCCCGCACGCCGCAAACACTCCACGACCGCCGTCAACGCCTCCGGCATCGCCGCGACGTCCCGAAACGACTCGACTCGGTTCGAGTGCGTGTACGTGCCGAACTGCAGCATCTCGCGGCTCTGGTTGCGCTTCTGCCACTTATCGGGGATGGGCGCGTACGTGTCCCCGCGAAGTGCGCCCGCGCGGCCTTGCTCTAACGTCTCCAAGAGCCACGCGACGACGCGATCGTGCTGCGCCTCGCTCAGGACGTCGCGCACGACGCGCAGGCCGGGGACGGGCTCGTGCGTCGGCGGTTCCGATGACGTCGCGGCGGCGGCGGCGTCCGCGGCAGTATTCGCGTCCTTCGCGGTGAGGTCCGAGGCCGAGGTGGACGCGCGCCCGATCTCGTCACGCGAGGGCTTACCGGTCTTGTTGCCCATGGCGCGCGGCGCCGCGGCCGGGCGCGCGCGGAGGCGAGTGCGGACGAGCGCCGTCGGGTCTCGTGTTTTCTTTTTTTTCGTACGTATAACTACATTGACGTCGTCGCGGTGCGCTTCGAAAATCAGCACCCCACTCCCGCGCTCAGAACCTCCGCATGTCTTTCGGGGGCACGAACGGCAAGTTCGGGTGCGTCTCCTCCGACGCATCCTCGTCCTGCTTCCACATCTTGATCGTCTTGTCCGCCTCGACGGTGATGAGCCGCGTTCCGGTTCGGTCGAAGGCGGCGGCGAACACGCCGGCTTCGCTCTCCATCGACCCGGGCTGCACCTTCGCCTGGCTCTTCTGGAAGCAGTGGCCGGAGTGGTGATCCCAGAACCACAGACTCCCGTCGTCCCCGCCCGACACGACGACGTCGTCCTCGTTCACCGCGAGCGCGTTGACGATCGTCCGCTGTTTGCTCAGCATGTTGTGCTTAAACGACGCGCCGCCGCCGCCCTCGTGCGTCATGCCAAACTTCTTGATGTTGTCCGCGCTCGCGCTTAACAGACTAAACTCGCGCGGGTGCAGCGCGAGCGCGCGCACGCCCTTCTTGTGGTGCGTCAGCGTCGTGGCGCACTTCCCCGCGGCGAGGTCCCACAGCTTCACCGTGCTGTCGTACGAGCCCGTGATCACCTGCGGGTTCGCGCGCTGCGAGACCACGGCGCCGACGGTGTTGTCGTGGCCGCTGAGACACATCGCCTGCAGCTTCGTGCGCATGTCCCAGACGCGGCACGCGCTGTCCCGCCCGCCGGTCATGAGCACGTCCAGCTCGGGGTGCAGCGCCAGCGCGTACACCCCGGACAGGTGCCCGTGGTAGTGCCGGATGACTTTGTTGTACTCCAGGTCCCAGCACTTCACCTGCTTGTCCAGGCCGCACGAGAACATGTACGGGTGCCGGTCTGACACGGCGAGGCCGGTGACCTGCTCGATGTGCCCCGTCAGCGTGAGCCGCAGCTGGCCGGACGCGAGGTCCCAGACCTTGATCGTGCGGTCCGCGGAGCCGGTGACGAACCACTCGTTCGAGGGGTCCACGTGCACGGACCGCACCCACCCCATGTGCCCCGAGATGACGCGATACAGCTTCCAGGGCTGGTGCCACTTCGGCCGCGGCCACTTGCTCGCCAGACGCGGAATCAAAGCCGCGCTTGTCTCGCGCCGCTTCACGAACGCGGCGTGCACCCCAGTCTGACCCGCCGCGGTCGAGCGCACGGCGAGCGCGCTCGACCCGGAAGCGCCGACACCAGCGCCGACGGCGGATTGCCGAAGCGAGGACGATCGGTCCTCGTCGTCGATGGCGTCGATGAGCGCGGCGACGTCGCTCGCCTTTTCGCCATTCGCCTTCGCCGAAGCCGCCTCCGCGAAGCCCGGGATGAACGACGCGCCGACGTCGGAAGGCATCGCATCGGTTTTTTCGGTTTTTTCGGAAGGCATCGCGGGCATCGCGGGCGGCGCGGCGGAAGGTACGGTCGCTTTAGGGTCGGACGGGTTTTTGGGCATCGCGGACGTATCGCGTTCCCTCGCGACGCCGCGCGGCCCGCGGCGCACGGCGTCGAAATCGTCTCTAATCTTCACCGCCATCTTGAGCTTCACCGAGGGCTCGTGCGTCGGCGGCCGGTCGGACGTGCTCGCGGTCTCGAACATCGAGTGCGTGCGCTTCGCGCTGCGCTCGCAAAGCTCGCGGACGGACACGGGCGCGGGCGAAGCCGCGACCGCGGAGCCGCCGCGATCGCCCCCCCGAGGCGCCATCGCTCGGTTTTTCACGCGCGCGTCCGCGTGTCGCGAGTGACGCAATCCGAGGGCTCGCGACGATCGCGCCTCCACAGGCGCTCCTGAAACGCGTCGCTTCTCTCCCGTCGCGCTCGACGACCGCGCTCCACACGCTCGAGACGCCAGAGACGGTCCGAGGCGCGTCTCCGAATGGCGCCGATGAGTTCGGACGGGCCGCCAAACCCTGCGTCCGCGTTTCGGCTCGCGCGTGGGGTGCTCGGTTTCAAAACAACCGGCGTCGACCGACTCGAACCGCCGCGAATCGGTCGAATTGACCCTTCACCCGAGAACCCGACGGACGAGTTCAAACGCGAAGCGCGAAAGACCAGTGCCAACCGAGTCAAACTGCAGTGTGGCGCGCGCGTGTCTCAGGACACCCCACGTGCATCTGCCATGGACGAGGAGGAGGACCTCGCGTCCCAGCTGGGCCCGCGAACGTCGCAGTGCGTTTCCCGTCTCGCGCGCGTCTCTCCACCCCGCGACGCACCGGCCGGGCTTGGGTCGATCGAAGGCCTAGCTAGGCACCCGTCGAGGCTGTCCTCCCTCCCGAGGTCGCGCGCCGCGACCGCCGAAAACGCCGAGCGACGCCGCCGACGCCACCGTTCGAACGCCCCGAGAGCGCTGACCGAGACGCGCGTTTCCCCGACCCCGACCCCGACCCCGCGAACGGGACAGAGTGCCGGACACGGACGTCTCGCGCTTGAAGCGCGCGTACGTGAACGAAAAGTGCGCGCCCGAGATTTTGCCATTTGAAAGCGACCTGATGCGCCGCGTGACGGAGTCGGTGGACGCGCAGGAGAGCACCGTGGCGGCGTCGCGCGCGGCCGCCGGCTCGGGCGCGAGCGGCGCCACGGATGACCTGACCGCGCACGTGCACCACGCGGAGTTGAACCGGATACGGTTCCTGATGCGCGCGTACTACCGCACGCGCCTGCGCAAGATCGAGACCCACGCCACGCACTGCTTGAAGGATCCCGATGTCTTTTCACGTCTGAGCGATCTGGAACAGGCGTTCGCGAGCGAATACACGAACATCGTGGAGGAGCACTTCTTAAGTGTGTTGGGGCAAATGCCGGACGGGTACGAGTCCACGGTGCAGCAGATCATCGAGGAGGATGGCGCGTTCGACATGGTCCCCGAACCCGACTCCGACGCGCACGTGTTTTGCCGGGTGCGCGAGGACCGCGGGGACGTGATGCTGGACCCCGACGACCCCGAGAACACCATGGACCTGGAGCGGGATGACATTCTGATGATCCGGTACCGCCTGATCAAGAAGCTGCTGGAGGAGGAGGCGTTGGACCTGATGTGACGACTGCGAAAATCGAAGGGGCGGCCGCGTTGTGATTTTTTTTGGGTCGTACGCGACGGATGACGACGTCGACGACGTACTACCTTCGTATCGTTTCGCGCCGCGCTTCGAAGTCGTCCGTCGAAACGTCGTCTACGCAGACATCTCTGAAGTAGTCCATGTACATTCCGTACTAGATTCTAATACGGGCACGCCTTGGGTAACTTGATCTTCACGTTCTGCCCGTTGAGGTCGAACTTCTTGATGGAGGAGTTCCCCTGGAACATGTTGTTCCGCTCGTACTTGCGCGCCGCCTTCTGCGCGCGCTTGACCATGATGGAGATCTGCAGCCCGACGAACCGCCCGGCGGTGTCGAACTTTTGCAACCCGCGCTCGCCCGCGCGCGTCTCGCCGAGGCGCGCCAATCCGCGCTCGCGAGTGGACGCTTGGTTCGCGAGCACCGCCGCTCGGTCGTCCTCGGGCCTGTGCCTCTGCTTATAGTACCGGCGCAACTCTCTCGGGCCGATGCGCCGCTTCGTGCCGTCGTCGCGCGTGATGATCAGCTCGTATCCGTTCTCCGCCAAGCGCACGGGGGCGTTGGTCAGGTCGAGCTCCATGCCCTCGCCGGAGTCGTCGTCGCTCTCGGCGTCGTCGTCGGATTCGGACGCGCCTCCGTCAGCGGCCATGCGGTCCATGCGCGCCAGGACCTCCTGCGCCTCGTCCTCGTCCATGCTCTCCCAGCCGTCTTCCGATTCGTCAACAGATCCGTCGTCGTCGTCGTCCACGCCCTTCATCCGTCCTTCGTCGAAGGCATCGTACGCCTCGTCCTCCTCGACCGACTCGCCGGCGGCCCAGCGCCGCTCGCGCGCCTCCATCGCTGCCTGCGCGGCTTCGATCTCGTCGCGGTGGTGTTCGATCCACGTCTCAAGCCGCTTCGCCTTGGCCACCGACCGTGGCTCCTGCTCAGGGCGCTTCAGGTGTGACCGGCCAGTGCGCTTCACCTCGCCGGCGGCGCCCGCGGCCTGCTGCATCACGCGCTCGAACAGATCCTTGCCCACCACGGGCAACCCCGCGACTTTCCGCTTGAGGTTATACCTGTGCCAGTCGCTGCGGTAGTGCTCCTTCAGGTCCTCCATCGTGGTAAACTCCACGCCGGGCGCGGTGTGGCACGTCAGCGCCTCCTCCTCGTACTCCATCGTCTCTCCTCGTGTCCTCGCGACGCGCTTCCGGGAGCGCGAGCGCGCACGAGCTACCGAACCCGAGGGGCGGAGCGAATCTCGCGCGCGAGTGCGAGACACGACGGGGCAATATCGTCGTTTCTCCCGAGACGACTCGAGGGAAGACGCGGGGGTGAAGGGTGGCCCGGAGAAGACGCGCGGGTGAGAACGCGGGTTCGCGGCGGCGCGGGTCCCCTGCGTCGTTCGAACGCGCGCTCGGCGCTCGGCGCGTGCGCGCGTGGCGTAATGCGCGGCCGCAGCGGCGGCTCGAGCGCAGTTTCCGGCACGTGCCGAAACTGCGTGGCGGCTGCCGAAAGCGGCGCGCGCCCCGGTAAAAAGGCGGCGGTGCCCAAAACGCGTCTGTATATACATCCAGTCTACAGAAACCGCAAAAAATGCCAATTTTTCGCCAACACGCGAAATCTGCGCGGCGCTAGCTCGCCGCGCACCTCGCGTTCCCGCGCGGCACTTCCCACCGCGCGCGCGCGAGTCGTCACGCAGTTAGGCACGCGTCATGGGTAAGAAAGCGAGCGGGGCGAAGTCCCCCGGCGGCGGCGCCGGCGCGAGCGGCACCATCAGCAAGAAGCCCACCGGGCACTCCATGTCCACCGTCGGCCGCGGCAAAGGCTCGCAGAGCGTGCGCTCCGCCGCGACCGTGCGCCGCCTGATGATGTACAAGCAGAAGCCCACGCGGGACAAGAAAGGCAAGGTGCTGAAACAGGATTTGCAGAGCAAGGAGCTCCCGAGCACGCGCATCGTCCCCGACCGACGCTGGTTCGGGAACACGCGCGTCATCGGCCAGAAGGCGCTCGACGAGTTCCGAGAGGACATGGCCAACAAGAGCAAAGACGGGTACACCGTGCTCATCAAGCAGAAGAAGCTCCCTCTGAGCCTGCTGGCGGACCCGGAGAAGGGCCGAGCGCGCCGAGTGCACCTGCTGGGAAATGCGCCGTTTCAAGAGACGTTCAGCGCGGGACGAAGGCAGAAGAAGCCCAAGCTCGCGACGGATGATTTGTCGGCGCTCGCCGCGCGCGCGACGGCGTCTGGCGAGGCGTACGCCGAGGGCATCGACGCCGGCGTCTCGGCGGATCGCGACCTGGTGGTCGCCTCGGACGGCGCGCTGGACGCGGCGCGGGGCAGCTTGTTCGAGAAAGGGCAGAGCAAGCGCATCTGGGGCGAGCTGTACAAAGTGGTGGACTCCTCGGACGTCATCGTGCAGGTGCTCGACGCGCGCGACCCGATGGGCACGCGGTGCCGGCACCTCGAGCACCATCTGCGAAAAGACGCCATGAAGCGGCATAAGCACGTCATCCTCCTCCTGAACAAGGTGGACCTCGTGCCGGCGTGGGTCACGAAGCGGTGGCTGCACGCGCTGTCGCGCGAGTACCCCACGCTGGCGTTCCACGCGTCCGTGACCAACCCCTTCGGCAAAGGCGCGCTGCTCTCGCTGCTCCGGCAGTTTTCTCGCCTGCGCGCGGATAAGCAAAACGTCTCCGTGGGGTTCATCGGCTACCCCAACGTGGGGAAGTCGAGCGTGATCAACGCGCTGCGCACGAAGAAAGTGTGCGTCACCGCGCCCATCCCGGGCGAAACCAAGGTGTGGCAGTACGTGAACCTCACCAAGCGCATCTTCCTCATCGACTGCCCCGGGGTGGTGTACCACGACACCAACGACTCCGACACCGATGCCGTCTTGAAAGGCGTGGTGCGCGTGTCGCTTCTGGAGGATGCCTGGGAGCACATCCCGGACGTCGTCGCGCGCGTGAAGCCCGATTACCTGCGGCGCGCGTACAAGGTGCAGAGCTGGGAGAGCCCCGAGGACTTCCTGCAGCAGGTGGCGCGCCTGACCGGCCGCCTGCTCAAGGGAGGCGAGCCGGACCTGAACACCGCGGCCAAGATGGTGCTGTACGACTGGCAAAGAGGGCGCATCCCGTTTTTCGCGCCGCCGCCGCAGCTTCCGCCGAGCGCGCGCGGGCCGGCGGCGATCAAGCACGATCTGCCTGAGGACGCCGCGGACGCCGAGATGGACGCCGCGAACGCCTTCGTGGAGAAAGCCAACGAGGCTGTGAACAGGCAGGTCGGCAGGCGCATGCCCGCGGCGCACGGCATGTTCGACGAGGAGGACCAGCGCGGCAACGACGAGGACCTCGAGCCTCCTCCCGACGGCGAGGACGGGGACGGGGACGGGGAGGATAACGAAGACGCTTCGGAGGAGGAGGAGGAACGCGAGTCCGGTTCCGAGGACGAGGTCGGATCGGAACGGGACGAGGACGACACGGACGACGGCGCCGACGAACTCACGGGCCACGCCTCCGGCTCGGAGGATGTGCCTCTCACGGACGACGAGGACGGCGGACTGGACGACGCGGCGCTCGCCAAGTTTGCGAGCGACGAAGAGGAGGAGGATGACGTCGTCGGCGACGAAAAAAAAGGCGACGACGACAGCGGCGACGAGAGCGACGGGTACGGCGACGGCGGTCTGAGCTGGGACGCCGTTCTGGCGGACGTGCGCGGCGACGCGAAGGACGCCGCCGCGAAGAAGGACGCCGAGGGGGGGGGGCGGAAGCGGGACGCCGCGAAGCCGAGCGCGTTTCGGCGCGACGCGGCGGCGCGCGCGAAAAAAACGCGCGAGGGAAGCAAAAGAGCGCCTCGCGGGACGGTTTCCTTCATGCCCAAGGACGCCAAGGCGGGCGGGCGCGACCGGAGCCGCGGCGCGGCGCGTAATCGCATGGCGGAGAAGAAAGCCAAGAGGCAGGTGGAGGTGTGACGACGCGAACGACGCGAGCGTCTCGAGTATGGAAACAACGCGTCTCGAGTCGAGTCTATCTATTACCGTAGTATGAGAGACTCTTTTCATGCCGCTTTCTCGTCGTATGTAAGACTTGTTTTCCCGCCGCGCGGCGCCGCGCGCGCGAAACGTCTCAGCCGTGTCCGCTGCGCGCCGTCGCGTCTCTATTTCAGCGCACGTTGGTCTGGCTTTCCGCGGCGTCCCCCACGAGCGGGAGCTTGACGTTTTTCCCCAGCGCGCTCGCGCCCACCCCGACGACGCTGCACAGGTACACGTACAGGAACACGGTGTTGTACATGAGCACCTGGATCTCCAAACCGGGACCGCCGGTGAGCAGCGCGTCGTCGCCGCCCAAGCCGGAGGCGAGCCGAGCGAGCACGTCCGGCACGATGAGTAGGATGTCCAGCAGCACCGCCTGCTGCGCGTTGTACCTGGTGAAGTACTTCATGTTCTGGTTCTGCACGACGCCGAGGTACAGGCCGAAGAACACCGCGATCTGCAGGAACCCGAGGCCGTACCACAGGTCGACGGCGGGCTTGATCGGGAGCAGCGCCAGGCCGAAGAGCGGGAATTGCATCAGCAGGAACTTGGAGTACTTCAGCCCGTCCAGTAACGGGAGCAAATACGAGAGCGCCGCGATGGCCCTATCCGCGCCTCCGGCGTCATCCTCGCCGCCCGAACCCGCGCCGCTCGCGGCGCGCGTGACGATCGAGGGTCCTTTCTTGCCTTCGGCGGCGGCGCGCGCGGCGCGCGTCGCTTCCTGTTCCTCACGCGCTTCTCGCAACTCCTTCTCCACGCGCTCCTCCTCGGCCCTTTGCGCCCTGAGCTCCTCCTCGGGGTCGATGCCCAGGATGGAGCTGAGGCTGTCCAGCACATCCTTGCTGTCCTCGGTCTTCTCTTCACCGTCCACCGCGCGCGCGGCGACGCCGCGGCGGCTCGCGGAGCCCCCGATGCGGATCGCGTCGCGTCGGACGGCACGTGGCGCGACGGTCGATTTGGCGGACCCGCCCGCGCGGACGGCGACGCCACGCGTCAGCCCGCGAGCGAGGGACGCGGGCGCGGAGTGGGCGATGGTTACCATGATGCCGAGTTCGCGCGACGAAAGCTTCGCGCCCTGCGTGTGAAGCGCTGGCGGTTGTGCGCCCGGCCCGACGCGAGGTCGCGGGAAACGCGACACTCCGAACCGTTTGCCAACCACGTGGCGCGCTGTTGAAGGCGAAAGCGCCCACGCTCGCGTGACTCGAGTCGCGATACGGGAAAGATCCACGGCGAACAGCCCTGGGAAACGTCCGGACCGCTCGAGACGAAATCAGATTTCGTCCGGCACTCGAAAATGTTCGTGTGCGAGAGTCAGGAAAGAAGGACTGGGAATTTTCTTCACGCGCGCTTCGAAACTCACGCGCGCGGGGCGGCTTGTCTCGGGCGCGTCGAAGCCGCTTTTCGCGTTTCGCGTCGGAGAGGCACGCTCGCGGACCCGGACCGCGGGACCACCACGAAACATGCTCGTCGCCACGGGCGTGAAGGTGTTGATAGGCACGTTGTTCTGGGAGTTCCAGTTCCAGATCGTGCGCGCGATCTTCAGCGGTCTGCCGAGTAAGACGGAGAAAGAGCGCGCGTTCAAGAAGTGCGCGCCCTCGTACATCGTGAGCTACGTGCACGCGTTCTTCCTGGCGTGGGCGGGGTGGCGGATCGTGCTGCGGCTGGAGCGCGCGGACCTCGCGGCGCAGGCGTTCCTGTACGACAGCGCGCAGACCGATCCCGACTTCGTGTTCTTCGTCGAGCTCACCACCCTGGTGTTCTTCACGTACGTGCTGTACGACATGTTCCACCTGATCATCGAGTTCCCCGACCTGGGCGGGTACGACATGGCCGCGCACCACGTCGGGTTTCTCATCGCCGCGATGGGCGCGTACTCCTACGGCGCGTACCCGCTCGTGCTCGGGTGGCTGTGCACGTGCGAGACGTCCACGCCTGTGTTGAGCACGCGGTGGTTCGTGCGCCAGATGAAGGACATCGATTACGCGCAGCCGCTCGTCGACGCGTTCGCGAAAGCCATCGGCATGAAGACGAGCGGTTTAGTCGCCGCGAACCGCATCGAGTACTACGTCGCGATCGTGTTCCTCGGAATCTTCGTGCTCGTGCGTAACCTCGGGTACGGGTGGGCGATGGTGGGTTTGTTCAGAGTCGCGCGAGCGGGAGACGCGCTGGAAGTACACGCGGCGGTGCCCGCGCTCGCCAGGCACGGCTTGTGCTTCCTGACAGTCTGCGGCTTCGCGCTGAACCTGATGTGGGTGCACAAGATCATCTCCATGGCGTTCTCGGAGAAGCGGAGGAAGTGGCTGCGGAAGGACGCCGAGCAGTGAACGAAAAACAAACGCGTCTCGATAACATTAGTAGTCTACGTGAATCGACTGTATGACCTATTCGCGCCCGTAGTCCTGTTTCTTCCGCGGCGCGTCTCATCACCTCCCGAACGGAGAGCCCCTCCGTTGCCACGGGAACCCGCCGCCGCCGCCGCCGCCCTGTGCGCCATCGAAACCTCCGCCGCCGTTCATGGGGTTGGGGTTCATCGCCTGCGCGTTCTCTATCGAGGACTCCGAGGCGAACCCGGTGGCGATGATGGTCACCTGGATCTCGCCGTCGTGTTTCTCGTCCACCACCGAGCCGAAGATGACGTTCGCGTCTGGATCGGCGAGGCTCGTCACCACCTCGGAGACGGCGTTGATCTCCTGGAGGGTGAGATCAGTGCCGCCGGTGATGTTAAACACGATCCCCGTCGCGCGGTCGATGCTCTGCTCGATGAGGGGCGCGGAGATGGCCGCCATCGCGGCTTCCTCGGCGCGGTTCCCGCCCCGCGCGACGCCCACCCCGAGCATCGCCGTGCCGCTGTCCTTCATCACCGCGCGGACGTCCGCGAAGTCGATGTTCACCAGGCCGGAGACGGTGATGATGTCGGAGATGCCCTGGACGCCTTGCCTCAACACGTCGTCCGCCAACAGAAACGCCTCCTGCAGCGGCGCGTCGTCCTCCACGACGTCCAGCAGGCGGTCGTTGGGGATCACGATGAGCGTGTCGACGTTCTGGCGCAGGAGCGCGACAGCCTCCATCGCGGACGCCCGGCGCCGCCGCCCCTCGAACGTGAACGGGAGGGTCACCACGCCGACGGTCAGATTGCCAGCCTCCTTCGAGACTTTAGCGACGACCGGCGCGGACCCCGAACCGGTCCCGCCGCCCATCCCGGCGGTGACGAAAACCAGATCGGCGCCCTGCACGGCTTGGGAGATGGCGTCTCGCGATTCCTTCGCCGCCGTCTCGCCGAGCTCGGCGTCGCCCCCGGTGCCCAGACCTCGCGTGGCGTTCTTGCCGATCTGCAGGCGATGGTCCGCCTGGCTCTGCACCAGCGCCTGCGCGTCGGTGTTGAGCGACCAGAACTCCACGCCGCGCAAGCCGGAGTTCACCATCCGGTTCACGGCGTTTCCGCCACCTCCGCCGCAGCCGATCACCTTGATCTTCGCCTCGTTCGCAGCCATCGCCACGGTCAGGGGCTCGGCGCGCGAGCGCGCGCGCGCGTGGCAGCGCGCGCGCGTCTTACCCAAGGCGTGCCGGCCGCGCGACACCGCGCCGCGCGACGAGAGCGCCGAGGTGGTCACCGCGGGGGCGAAAGACGCCGGGGATGCCGACATCACGATCCTCGCGTCGGAATGCTCGAACTCGGAAGACGCGGGGGGGGGCCGCGCGACGACCGAAGGGGTTTCTGCTCAGCGAACTTTCGCGTGAGGGAGCGCTCGCGAACGTCAGGGGTCGCGAACGAACGCGGGTGCCGGTGCGCGTGCTGACGGGCGGTAGGGTGTGACGATCCCGGCGAATCGGACGGCGTTGTCGTAATCGCCGGACGACGACGCGTCAGACGTGATCTGGCGAGACCTGCGACGTTTCACGCCCGGATGGCGCGATCGGATCGTTTTCGGGACCGAATTCTCGTGCGCCGAAAGTGTTGTTTGTGAAGTGCGCGTGAAAAAAAAACGGCACGGCGCGTTTCAACGCCGCTTCTCCCCGCGTCCCCGCTCGAGCCGCCTGCGAGCGCGCTCCTCTTCCCACCAAGCCGCCTCGTACGCCTCGCCGCCCATCTCCACCAGCCTCGAGACGCACCGCGCCGCGGCTCGGAACGTGAAGTTGGTCGCCTGCAGGTCCGCCAGCGCCGCGCCGCCGCGGCCGGTGGCGCTCCACTCCATGTCGCCCACCATCGGCGCCGAGCGGCCGCTCGAGCCCCCGCCCTTCGCGAGCGCGAACGCGCCGCGCGCGCCCTCGAGACGCACGCGCGCGCGCGTGGAGAAGGAACGCGCGTCGTCCGTGCCTCCCGGTGGCGGTCTCGAATCGGTCTCTTCCGAAAAAGCGAGGAGTAAGTCCTCCGGCTCGCGCGCTGTCGCCGCGACCAAGAGCGTCTTCGCGTCGTACGCCGCGTCCACGAAGTTCACGAACCGACGCAGCGCGTTCTCGTCCCGCCCCGCCGCGAACGTCGGGACGGGCGTGTCGACGCACACGACGTCGTAGCGCGCCAGCAGCGCGGCGTAGTCCGCCGCGCCGAGCCTCGCGTCGTCGGAGAACAAGTCGCGGAAGGAGAATCGGCACCCGCGGCCGCGGGCGGCCGGGACGCGAAGCTCGCGGCGCGCGGCGACGCGTATCGAGACGTCGCGCGTCTCGGGGCCAGCCGTCGCGGCGCGCCACGTCTCGAGAAGAAGTGTCGTGGTATCGCCGCGAGGACCCGCGCGCGCGTCGCCGACTCCCTCGCGCGCGACGAGAAGCACCGAGCGCGCGCCCGCGGCGACGGACGGCCGAGGGGGCTCGGCCGTCTCCGCGGACGCGGCGCTTTTTTTTTCTTTTCGCGCCGCCTTTTGTTCGCCAGCGCGGTTCGCGCGCCGGTGATCGACCCCAAATCGCTTCGAACGGATCGCCGCCTCACCGTCGTCGTTCGTCACACTCGCCAGATGCGTGTCGGTCGGCGCCGCGTCGAGATCGACGACGCGCGTTCTCGACTCGAGCGTTCGCGCGAACGGCGCGAACGCCTCGCGGTTGATGCCGCCGGCGTACAGCGCGTCGGGCGCGGCGTTGCTGGTGGCGACGAGCGCGCCGCCGAAATCGAACACCTTCTCGAAGACGCGCTTGAACACGAGCGCATCCGCGACGTCGCTCAGCTCCACCTCGTCGAAGCACACCAGGGGAGATTCGGCGACGATCGCGGACGCGACGATCGCGAGCGGATCGGAGGCGCTCGGCGGAAGCTCAGGAAGCTCGTCGGAAGCCGAGGCGTTTTTCGGAGCGCCTCGAGACTCGGCGGCGTCGAGGTCGAAAAACGCGCCGTTCGCGGCGAAGCGCACGCGCGTCGTCGCCGCGCTCAGCGCGTGGAGCCGCGCGTGCACCTCCGCCATGAACGCGTGGAAGTGCACGCGCCGGGCTCGTTTCTTAACATCTCGCGGGAGCGTCGCGAAGAACGCGTCCATGAGCATGGTCTTGCCGCGGCCGACGCCGCCGTGCAGATACACGCCCTGCGAGCGCGGTTCGCGTTCGCGTTCGTTCCCGAATCGACCGCGAAAAAAGACGCCGACGTCCGCCACCGAGCGCGGACGCGAGTCTCCGCGCGCGTCCGTCTGAAGAGGGGTCGCGCGCCAAGGCGCGTGCTCGCGACCGAGACGCGCGCCTCGCGGCGCGACCAAGCGCGTCCGGAGGTCCTGGAGGCGTTCCAGCGCCTCGATCTGCCTCTCGTCCGCGCGTAACGCCCCCTCGCGAACGCGTCGACGGTACCATCGCAGCGGGCCATCCTCATCCTCGCTCGACGCCGGAGCGGACCGCCGCGAAGCCTCGAGGACGCGCCCGTCCCGCTCGGCGATCCACGCTTCCGCACCGCGAAGCACCGCGGAGCCGCGCGCCAAGCGCAGCCGCGCGGCGGACGCCAGGCCCGCCAGCCCGGACGCCACGCGTCGCGCCATGCGAATGGACGGCAGGGGAGGAAGCCGCCGCTCTCGAGGCTTGCCATTTTTGCCAAATGGCATCTCGCTTGGATAGAATTCTCCGTCGTCCGTCGCGTCGCGCAAAAAAGGAGATGCAGACGCTATTTCATCACTTTTATCACTTTTTGATGACTACAAGTACACACAAATCCCTCTGATTCTCTGACCGACAAAAGCCCGCAATGTCCTTTTTCGCTGCGCCTTTTCGGACCCAGGACGGGCACAGGCGATTCACACCTCGTCCACGCGCGCGTCGGCGCAGAGGCTCGCTCTGAACCCGTCGTCGCTTGTGTTTGTCACGCGCCTCGACTCGAACGCAGGAGAAGGCGATACCGGGCGTTCATCAGAGAGTCTCCTTGAGAAGGCGCTCGACGACCGCGGCATCGCTTCGTCACATTCCACGGCATACCGCTCCTCTCGACGTGGCGCTATGGCTCCCGCGCCCTCCGGTCCGTTGACGGACGTCGACTCCAAGCAGCTCCAGATCGAGCGCACCCAGCGCCCTCTGCCGAAGTGCCCGGACGACCAGCTCGGGTTCGGGAAGGTGATCACCGATCACATGCTGAAGGTGCAGTGGAGATCGGGCAAGGGTTGGGCGGCACCCCAGATCGTGCCCAGCGGCCCGGTGGGCCTCCACCCGTTCGCGCACGTGTTCCACTACGCCATCGAGTGCTACGAGGGCATGAAGGCGTACGTGGACGACGACGGCGAGACGCGTTTGTTCCGCCCGGACATGAACATGAAGCGGTTCAACGACTCCGCCGCGCGGCTGTGTTTGCCTGCGTTCGACGGCGGCGAGCTGCTGGAGTGCATCAAAGAGCTGCTTCGCGTGGACAAAGAGTGGATCCCAGCCAAGCGCGGGTATTCCATGTACTTGCGCCCGGTCATCTTCAGCACCACGCCGTGGTTAGGCCTGACGCAGTGCTCGGAGGCGATGATTTTGGTTCTAATGTCCCCGGTCGGGCCGTACTTCAAGTCCGGGTTCGTGCCCATCAAGCTCGCCGTGGACGCCAAGTACATCCGCGCGTGGCCGGGGGGGACCGGGGACATAAAGTACGGCGGAAACTACGGAAGCACGGTGATCTCGCAGCGGGACGCCGCGAGCGGGGGCGCGAGCCAGTCTCTGTACGTGTACGACGTGGACGAATTTGTCACCGAGGCGGGGACGATGAACATCTTCTTCCTTTGGACGAACGAGGAGGGCGTCAAGGAGCTCGTGACGCCGACGCTGGAAGACGGCACGATCCTCCCCGGGGTCACGCGGCGAAGCGTGCTGGATCTCGCGCTGGAGTGGAACGAGTGCGCGGTGCGCGAGAAGCTCCTGCCGTTCCGCGAGGTGGCGGCGGCGTTCGAGCGCGACGAGATCCATGAGGTGTTCGGCACCGGGACCGCGGCGGTGATCCAGCCCATCGGCTTCATCAAGTACCGGGAAAAGACGTACGAGGTGCCCAAAAGCGCGTTTGAGCCCGGGTCGTTCCAGCTGCGCTTGACCAACGAGCTGTACGGGATCCAGTACGGGAAGATCCCGCACCCGTGGTCCGTCGTGGTGTGACGCGCGGGCGACGAGACGCGACGCCGAAGACGCCGAGGAAGAATACGCGCGTGACGTATACGCGAACGCGGAAGCGCGGCGAAACGCGGCCTGAAGCGTACATTTTTATGGACGGTCCGTCGTAGACTAGTACTACGTATCGATCTGCGCGTCGCGCGTCACGCCTTTTCCTTTTCCGGCGCCTTCCACAGCCGCTTCGCCGTGCGCGTGATCCCCTCGCCCTTGGTGTTGAGCGTGAACAGGCCCGCCAGGGTCAAGCACGTCAGTCCGAGGAGCCCCGCGCGCGCCGCTGGCGCGGCTTTGGTAGGGACGTAGTCCGAAACCACAAAGTTCAGCGCGATGTGCGAGTGCACGGGGAGCGCCACGCCCAGCGCCAGGTCCAGCGGGAGTACGCCGCCGGGGATCGCCATCGCGGTGGGGACCAAGCCTGTTCGTGTGTTCGTGTGGATCGATTTCGCGCGTGTTTGAGGTTCGGTCAGTCGTCGCAACGACGTCGAGTCGAGTCAAAAAACGACGAACGTTTCCGGCGCGTCCGAGATCTGCGCCGGGTCGGGGGGAAAGGGCGGCGGTGATCCGGTGACGACGTACCCGCGAGCGCGATGCCGGAGGCGTGGTAGATCTTCATCATCGTCGCGCCGCGGTCGGCTGCGGGGGCGGAGAGGGGAGGGCGGGGACGGGTCAGTCGGGGCACGGGTGCGACGAAGCGGCATCCTCGAGAGAAACACGGCCCATGGTCGGATGCGCCCCACGCGGGTGGAGGGCGGCCGAACCCCGGGCGGGCGGGGCGCGCGCGCAGAGGCGAGACGCACCGGCGAGAATGCCCGCCATCTCGGTTTTCCTTCGCGATTCGGGAACGTGGTATCGTAACCCGCGACGGGGTGAATGGCGAGCCCAGAGCGCACGCGTGAGATATTTTTCTTCCCGGCGACGTCAATCACGAGGTTTTGTTTCGCTTTACTCCCGCCAGCGCGGGGGTCAACACGCCGCATGGACGAGTTTCAGGTTCGACCCGACCCGAACCGACCCGAAAAACCCCGTGTCGCCATTCGACATCCCCGAGCTGACCCTCCCCGCCGTCCACTGCCGTCGTCATCTCGACCTCCCTCGAACGCCTCGGAAACAGCGCTGGCTCAAGGCGTCCGGCTTCTGGTTTGACGAAACCGCGATAGAGCTGGGAAGCGTTTTCCCCAGCGGAAATGCCGACGGCACGACCCACGTGGGCGTGCGCGCGCTCAGGGACCTCGCCGAAGGTGCGTGCGCCAGGACGGGGCCTCGGCCGTCTCCTCCCGCGTCGCGCGTTCGTCGTCGTCCCCGCTCCCATCGCTCGGCCGTCTCGTCGCGAAAAAGAAAAAACGCCCTGACCGCCCGTGCCCTCTCGTTTCGCCTCGCGCGCGCAGGCGAGACCGTCGCGCGCATGCCCACCTCCCGGTGCCTGACGCGCTCGGCGTGCGCGCACGCCGACACGGTCCGTCGAATCAGGGACGACATCGGGGACGACGCGCAGTGGCTCGCCGCGCTCGGCGCCGCGCTTCTCCTCGAACGCCTCGGATCCATCGTCTCGTCGGAAGAAACCGACACGCGCGTCAACCCGAACGCGCGCGAAAAAGAAAAAGAAAAATACGCGCGTCTCTCCGGGTACGTCGCTTCCCTCCCCGTTCGCGAACGGAACGTCGTCGCGTCGTGGCCCGAGACGCGGAGACGGTTCTTGGCCGGGACGGACGTCGAGCGCGCGCTGCGGTGCGAGCGCGCGGCGGCGAAAAGAGAGTGGGATGGTTGCGTGGAGTCGCACGTCACGGAGGCGGCGCTTCGCGACGGTTTTTCGTCGCCGTCGTCGAAAACGTTTTTGACGTTCGAGCGCTACCTGGACGCGCGCTCCGTCGTGTCGTCGCGCGCGTTTTTCGTGACGGACGAGATCGGCCCGGGCCTGGTGCCGATCGCGGACCTGTTCAACCACCGCACGGGCGGGAACCACGTGGTGATGCGCCTGGCGGATCCGCCCGGCGACGGCGGAGTTAAACTCGGCGACGGCGGCGCTCCGCCCCAAACGCTCAGCGCGGTGGTGGTGAAACGCGCGAGGCAGGGAGACGAGGTGTTCAACACGTACGGCACTCTGGGGAACGCGACGTTGCTCAACTCGTACGGGTTCACGCAGAAAAACAACCCCGCAGATGCCGTCAGCGTCTCCGTGCCTGACGTGCGCGCGGCGGCGGCGCTGCGCGCCGCGCGGGGAGGCGCAGTCGCGAAACGCCTCGCGGCGTGCTTCGAATCGACACGCGCGCCGTTCCAGGAGCACGCACTTTTCCCGCTCCGCCGCGGGATCGAACCCCCGACGGCGCTCCTCGTCGCGCTGTGGGCGGTCACCGCGACCGACGAGGCGTTCGCGAACGCCGAGCGCGAAGTCGCCGAAGCACGGACGGACGCCGGGGGGACGGGAACAGAAAGAAACGCGGCGGCTTCCGACGACGCCGCCGCGGCGCTCTGGCGCGCCGCCGCTGAGCGCGGTCGTCCCGGGGTTTCGGGAGCGATCGTCACCGCCGCGACCGCGGAGGTGTTCCTGGAGATTCTCGACCGGCGGCGGCGGATGTACGTGGACGTGCCCGTGGACGCGCGCGAAGACGCGCCGAGCGACGCCGAAACCGAAACCTGGCGATCCAGTCTGAAAGTTCTGGTCGAGTCCGAACTCGCCATCATCGACGCGCACGCCGCGGAGACGAAGCGGCGGCTCGCGGCGATTCGCGGCGTCGTCGTCGCGGAGGACGAAGACGACGCGAAACGACGCGAGAAACGACGCGTCGTCGCGCTCCCGGCCGCGGACCCGTTCGCGTTGTTCGACTGACGCGCGGCGAAAAAGAAGACTAGCTATATATTCATAGTCTATCGATTGTTTTTTTATCGCGGATTCGCGTCGTTACATCGCGGTGCGCGCGCGTCACGCCAAACCGGTGATCGTGGTCATGACGATCCACAGCCGCGCCCCCAGCAGGTTGTTGCTCAGCCGCGTCCCCACGGACGCGAGCTTCGCGACGTTTTCGGGCAAAATCGAGAACAGCACGCGCTCGATGCCGTTCACAATCTGATACCGCGTGTTAGCCGAGACGCCCATGTGCAGCGCCCCCGTCAAGAGCGCGCGGAAGAGGTACTCGGGCGTCAGCTTCGCCATCTGCCCGCTGAGCGCCAGCGCCAGGAACATGGAGAACGTGCATGAACACGCGCCCACCAGCGCGTAGAATCGCCCCTTCGCCAGGTAGCACCCTATTCTCTGGGCGAGCGAAAAGTCTCCCTCCTGGAAGATGTGCGCAATCTCCGGTTCGTCGGAGGCCTTTTCGGCGGATGCGGACGCTGCGTCGTCCTTCACGGGCGCCAGGCAGTAGACGAGGATGATGTCGTTCACCGCGGCGGTGAGCATCTGGCATAGAACCTGCAGCTTGTCCCCGAGCAGCCAGCCCGCGGGGTTGCCGCGCACGCCCACGTTCACCAGGACAGTCATGAACTCGTCCAGCGTCACCTCCGCGCCGAGCTTGAAGGGGAAGTTGGCGTCCGCAGCCATGCGGCCGCGTAACCCTCGGACGAAGCCGGCGATGAGGCCCGCGGGGGGGGGGATGGGGGGGGAAGGGCTCCCGGAAGCGCCGCTCTCGTCCGAAGAGGGCGAGGTCGCGGCGGCATCGCCGGTGGAGCGCGGCCTGAGCGCCGCGCCGCGGCGGCGAGGCGCGGCGAACGACGCTGGGCGCGCGCGGGGAGGGCGTCGGCCGACGTTTTCGAAGGCGCAGGAAAGCGCGACCGCGCGCGCGGCAATGCCGCCGCGCGCTGTTGAGGGGGAGGCGGCGCGCGCGCAGACGGCGCGTGCGCGCGCGGCATCGAGCCGCGGCGCAAACGCCGGGGCGGAGCAGCTGACGGCCGCCATGAGAAGTGGGCGTGGCGCGTCCCATGCGGCAGAAATGGATAAAAAGACGGGGTAATTTTTTTTTTCGCGAGAGCTGTCCTGCTCATCGCCGCGCGCGACCAGTTGAGGCGGGGCAAAATGCCCAGCAAGCCGTGAGCAAGCAGCGACGCGAGTTTTTAAACGCTCGACGCAACAACGAAAAACCGACTCCGCGCGCGCCACTCCAGATCGCGCGTCTCGTCCACCTTTGTCGACCTTTGCGCCGCCATGGGGATCAAAGGCCTGACGAAACTCCTCTCCGACCAGGCGCCCGGTTGCATGCGCGAGACGAAGTTCGAGGGCTACCTCGACCGCAAGGTGGCCATCGACGCCTCCATGCACATCTACCAGTTCATGGTGGTGGTGGGAAGGCAAGGCGACCAGCAGCTGACGAACGACGCGGGCGAGGTCACATCGCACCTCCAGGGCATGTTCATGCGCACGTGCCGCATGCTCGAGGCGGGCATCAAACCCGTGTACGTGTTCGACGGCAAGCCGCCGACCATGAAGGGCGGCGAGCTCGCCAAGCGCAAGGACAAGCGCGAGCAGGCGGAGGCTGACCTCGCCAAGGCGAAGGAAGCCGGCGACGCCGAGATGATCGAGAAGATGTCCAAGCGCACGGTTCGCGTCTCGCGCGAACAGTCGCAAGAGGTGATGCGCCTGGCCAAGCTGCTCGGGCTCCCCGTCTTCGAGGCGCCCTGCGAGGCCGAAGCGAGCTGCGCGGCGCTGTGCAAGGCTGGCCTCGTGTACGCGGCGGCGTCGGAGGACATGGACACGCTGTGTTTCTCTTGCCCGAAGCTGGCGCGCAACCTCATGGCGCCGGCGTCGCAGGGCAAGCCCATCCTGGAGTTCGACTTCGAGCGCGTGCTGAAGGATCTCGAGCTGACGTGGGATCAGTTCATCGACGTGTGCATCATGTGCGGGTGCGACTACTGCGACTCCATCAAGGGCATCGGGCCGGTCAAGGCGCTGCAGCTCATCAAGAAGCACGGCTGCATCGAGAAACTGCTCGAGGACCTGGACAAGGAGAAGTACGTCGTCCCAGAGGACTGGCCCTTCGACGAGGCGCGGAAGCTGTTCAAGAACCCGGACGTGGTGGACACGAACGGCCTGGAGCTCAAGTTCACCGCGCCCGACGAGGAGGGCGTCGTGGACTTTTTGGTCAAAGAGAAGCAGTTCTCCGAGGACCGCGTTCGAAACGCGCTCAAGAAGCTGAAAGCCGCCAAAGGGAAGAGCTCGCAGAACCGGCTTGAGACCTTCTTCGGCGCCGCCACCGTCAAGTCCTCCACGGTGGGCAAGCGCAAGGAGCCGGAGAAGGGCGGCAAGAACGGCAAGAAACAGGCGGGGGGAAAGAAGAGCAAGGGTGTCACCAAGCGCAAGTAAAGCCGTCGTTAAAGGTGCGGCGGGTAAAAGTACTTCGGTATTTCTGCGCGGCGGCGGCGATCGGAACGACGGAAATGGATGAGCTTTTTTTTGGCCCGCGTGTCTCGGTGACCGCGCCCTTCTCTCGCGTCGTCGTTCTGCGGTCAACAATCAATACACGATGGGCCCCTCGAGGCTCCCCGTCGCGAACTGCCGCACGATGGGCTCCTCTGTGGTGTCGAACTCCTCCGAGGTGCCCTCCCACACCACCTTGCCCGCGTGCAGGAAGATCAAACGGTCCACCGCCCGGCGAATCGTCGAGTGCTGATGCGTCACCACGATGTAACTCGGCACGCCCCCGCCGCTTCCGTTCTCCGGACTCGAACTTCCGCCGTCCTTCGGGCTCGTGTCGTGCATGTTCCGCATCAAGTCCTCCACGACTGTGGACGCCACGGGGTCCAGACCCGCGGTCGGCTCGTCGTACATCACCACCTCCTCCAGCTGGTCGTCAACGTCCCGCGTCGCCCCGTCCCATTTGGAGTCGACCCCATCCACTCGCTCCTTGATGATGGCGCGCGCGAGCGCGGCGCGCTTCTTCATGCCGCCGCTGAGCTGCGCCGGGAACCGGTCCTCCACGCCGGCGAGCCCGACCGCGTCCAGGCTCTCCTTGATCAGCTTCTTGATCTCCTCGTCCGGCAAGTCGCTGTGCTCGTAGAGCTTAAACCCGACGTTCTCGCCGACGGTGAGCGAGTCGAACAGCGCCGCCGACTGAAACACCATCCCGACTTTCAGCCTCGGGTTCTTCTCGTCGCTCAGCAACCCCTCCCTGGGCTCGCCGCGGATGATCACCTCGCCCTCGTCCGGCGCCAGAAGACCCGCCATGATGCGCAATACCGTGCTCTTGCCCGTCCCGGAGGACCCAATGATCCCCACCGCCTCGCCGCGTCGGATCTTGAAGCTCGCGCCGTCGAGGACGGTTTTCTTCCCGAAAGATTTTTTCACCCCGCGGAGCTCGATGAGCACCTCCGCCTCGTCGTCAGCGTTCTCGTCCGCCGCGCCCGCGGAACGCGTCGGGGAGTCCGCGATCGCGCGCGGAGGGCGACGAGGAGCAAGATGCGACCAAGAGGTGGCGGTTCCGCGCGTCAAGTCGTCCGCCCCTAAGCGCCGTCCCCGGCTCGACAGCGGGGACGTCCCCCCTCCTCTCGTCTCATTCCCATCGCCAAAACGCGGGGCCGCGGGGGCCACGCGTCCGACGGCGGCACGCGCCGCGTGCATCGCGCCGACGACGGAAACGCACCGGTCTCCGCGTCTCGCGCCGGGTACGACCTGCGCCTGCCGGCGCGTTCGTGGTGAGTGACGCGCGGTGGGACGCACTCGAGGCGAGGCAGGATCATTTTAAAGATTATTTCGTTTCAACTTCCACGGTCGAGACGAAAAGTCGAGTTCTCCCTGGCGATCCAGTGGGAGGCCAGTCTGGAAAACTAAAGCACCATCACGTCGATCGAGCTCGTCTTGTGTTGCCGATAAGCCAAGCCGACTTTAGCCGAGCCTCGAGCCTTCAAAGCGACCGATTCGCCTCATATTGGCGCAATTCGCCCGGCTGGACAGGCAGAGCGTTGCGCTCCTGCCGGCAGGTCCTTGCGAGGCGCACCGAGGCGCGACACAGCAGGCACGCGTGCGTGTCGCGTGATCGGTCGCGACCCGCATCCGGTCGCGACGGGAACGCTTTGCGTCGCCGCGGGCGGCTTCGCGACTCCCGTTGCGCGGTGCGCCATTTTTAGCTCGCCGGAGGAGGCGCCCGCGGGTCCGCGCGCGCCATGGAAGACGTCTCCGATGACAAGCCCCCGGTGTTGACCGGCCTCGACGCCATCGTGGACAGCTTTGCGACGTACGAGGACTACCTGGACAACCAGGTCACGCCGGTGGACATGTACTACCTCGAGAACGAGCAGATGGCCAGGCAGCTCGTCGAGCTCGGGTACCGGGGCGAGGGGGAGATTTTGCGCCGCGAGGAGTTTGAGTCGCGCAAGGAGGCTATGTACGTGGTCACCAGGCAGAGGGCGAACAAGAAGCCGAAGAAGCTGGCGAGCGCGGGGAAGGATTTGAGTGACAAGCCTTTACTCAAGGCGCTCGCGCAGAGGGAAGAGGCTGTGCGGACGGGCAAGCTCGCGACGATCATCTACGTGCGCGACTTCAACGCCAAGGGGCACGAGATCGCCGGGTACGTCGATTACGCGCAGCGGCTGCGGACGACTGACTTCGAGGCGGTGTTCGACGGGAAGAAATCCCTCATGCCCACCACGCGCGACCTGAGCTATCTCAACTGGGAGACCATGAACTCCGCGGTGACGAGCTCGGAAAACTGGACCGTGCTGACGGACGACGAGCGCGGCTTGTTGTTCAAGCACGCGCGCGACGGGAAGATTGTCGACGTCGACCCGAACGCCGACCCCGGGGACAACACCGCGCGCTTCGACGTCAAGACGGACGAGTACCACCACGTCGTGCTGTACGACCACATCACGCGGAGAAGGAAGTGAAGCGAAAGCGAACGAACGACGACGACCGACGCGTGCGATGCTCGTGTTTTTGTGTCACAACAGGTGTCGCGGGATGCTGGGACGGTCGGCTTCGGCGACGCGACGTCGCCGAAAAAAAACGTTTCGTGCGTCTGGAGCGTTCGCGCCTTCGTCACCACAGCCTTCCTCCTGACTTCACCCGCGACCGCCGCACTTTTTCCACAGCCTTCGTAGACTGACTTTCACGACACGCGAGCCCGCCGGGTACTTCCCGCAGCGCCGGTCGCGACGCTCCGCGCGTTCCTCCGCGTGCACAGTCAGTCACTCTCCCTCATCCAAAACCGACGGGTCTCACGATGGTCGCTTTCACCCTCGTCGCGAACGCGGCGCGCGCGGTGCCCACGCGCCAATCGGCGAAATCTGCCGCGAAAGCGCATGCAGTCGGCGCCACGCCGGCGTTCGTCGCGCGTCACCGCGGCGACGCCGGCGTCGCCGTGAGCGCGCGCTCCCGCAAGGCCTCGCACAGGCTGGTTATCGCCCGCGCGGGCGGAGAGGTGCGTGTACGCCCCGTCGGCCCACCGACGGTCGCGTCCGGCGTCGTGTCGTCCTCGTCTTTCGGCCTATCCGGTGTGCCCTGCCGCTACAGGGTTTAGGTCGAGCGCGGGATGATTGTCGCGTCGCGCCCCAAACGCCTCGCATCCGCTGACCCTTTCCCTCCCGCGCCGCTCTCCACGAACAGGGTGACGAGCTGGACGACGAGGAGAACAACCGCCGCGCCGCGGATGCTGAGGTGGAGGTGGTCGAGGCTGATGAGGAAGAGGAGGAGGAGGAGGAGGAGGAGGAGGAGGA
>MDSV01045201.1_pt1 | contig 31312 bp, 31 predicted proteins | sample 810851 | NCBI WGS metagenome assembly MDSV01 (sample SAMN05326640, study PRJNA326480) | marine metagenome | isolation source: seawater | place: Atlantic Ocean: North East | collected 2012 | reverse complement strand
TCAAGCGTTCAGTGAAGAAGATTTGCTCACCAACGATCCCATAACCGTCGTGCTATCGACCAAGGGTTGGGTCCGAGCGGCCAAAGGTCACGAAGTGAAGCCTCATGAACTGAACTACCGGACCGGCGACGAGTTTGCGCAGGCAGCAAAAGGGCGCAGCAATGACGTACTGGTCTTTATGGATTCCGATGGCCGCAGTTATAACACTGCGGCCCATACACTCCCCTCGGCCAGGGGGCAGGGAGAACCGCTGTCGGGACGCTTCAAGGCGAAAAATGATGCTCGATTCGTGGGTGTTTTGATGGGCAGTAGCGATACGAAAGTGCTGTTGGCGTCCAATGCCGGCTTCGGCTTTGTCGGCGTGCTAAGCGAAATGGTGACAAAAAATAAAGCCGGTAAGGCCTGTCTGAGCGTGCCCGCTGGAGGATTCGCCCTCCCCCCATTGTTGATCGACCCGTCGCTCTACGAATCGGCAGACGCCAGTGTGGCCGCTGTCACCGATCAGGGTCGGTTGTTGGTGTTTCCGCTGAAAGAATTGCCTGAACTGGCCAGAGGCAAGGGCAACAAACTGATCAACGTGCCGTCGGCGGCGTTTAAGTCCGGTGAAGAAGAACTGGTAGGCGCCGTGACGCTGGGTGAAAAAGACGAGCTGCTGGTGCACGCAGGTCAACGGCACCTCCGGCTGAAGGCCAAAGACCTCGAAAATTACGTGGGTGAGCGCGCTCGACGGGGTCGTAAGCTGCCGCGTGGATTTCAAAAGGTCGATCGACTGACCGTCGAGTAGCTTGCCGAGCAAAGGTCCAGAATCAGCTCGCGGTGCCTTGCTCTGCCTTCGGCAGGGCAAGGTGTAGAACCAGATAACCGGCCAGTGCGGACAACGCGGAGCCGAGCAGAATGCCCAGCCGATCCCCGCTGAAGTAGGTGCCACTGCCGTGCTCAAAAGCCAGGCCTGCGATGAACAAGCTCATGGTAAAGCCGACACCGCAGGTAAATGCGGCTCCCAACAGTTGCAGCCAATTGACGCATTTGGGGAGGCAGGCCAACCCACTTGCCACGCTCAGACCGACAAAGAGCAGAATACCGACAGGTTTGCCGATCACCAGTCCCAACGTGATGCCAAGGGTTGCAGGGTGGGTGACGTCAAACCAAGAAATATCGCCCAGCGCTAAGCCCGCATTGGCAAAGGCGAAGACAGGCAAAATCACGAAAGCGACTGGAGCGTGCAGATCATGTTCCAGTGACTGCAGGGGAGAGTTCCCTTCTTGATCTCGCATGGGAATACACAGCGCAATGAGAACGCCTGCAAGGGTCGCGTGTACGCCTGACTTGAGCACGGCCATCCACAACACGATGCCCAGCAGGATATAGCTCGAGGTCCGGGTGACCTTGGCACGATTCATTGCCACCGCAAGCAGCAGAGCGGCGCCCGCAAACAGCAGCGCCGCACTAGACAGGTCTTGAGAGTAAAACACAGCGATGATTACCACTGCAGCAAGATCATCGAAAATCGCGAGGGTAAGCAGGAAAATCTTCAAGGACACGGGGACCCTAGAACCAAAAGTGCTCAGTAGAGCGAGAGCGAAGGCGATGTCCGTTGCAACAGGAATGGCCCAAGCGCTGAGCGCTTCTGGGTCGCCCCAGTTAAACCAGATGTAGATGCTGGCCGGAACAATCATCCCACCCAAGGCACCCATACCGGGCAAGATGACCTGAGACAGGGAGGAGAGTTCGCCTTCCAGAAATTCGCGCTTGATTTCCAGACTAACGAGGAAAAAGAAAATGGCCATGAGGCCGTCGTTGATCCACAGTAACAAGGGTTTGTTAATGGCTAATGCGCCCACCTGAATGGCTACCGGGGTACCCAGAATTTTCTCGTAATAGAAGGTCAGTTGCGTGTTCGCGAACACGAGGGCGATGATTGTGGCGCCGAGCAGCAAAAGGCCTGAAGCCGATTCAAGCTGCATAAATTCTTTGACGGTCAGCTGGGTGATCGGCTTTGACATGGTTCGCGGCATCGCAATTTTTGTGGAACGGGTCGGTTTATCGCTATTGGGCGAAATCGAGGAAAATGTGCAGAGGGTCTTTGTCGACGACATGACCGAGATTGGATTGATGCATTGCGTCAGCTTCGCAACGTTTGCACAGACATCCAAGACACCTTGGTGACCCAATGCAGCACCTTGACGCGATCTGTGATGGAGTACACAAATTGTAATCGGTTAATCGCATGGTCTGGTCTAAGCTGACTGGCAGCATGAACGGCGAAAATCACAACGCTCTTGAGCTGGACACGCACACACTCGCCGATCTGGAGTTATTTGGATCCGCCGAGAGCGGCGGTCTGTTCGAATATTGCGATTACTGCAAAACCGATGGCGGTCGGATTGCGCTCAAGCGCCGTATGATGTCTCCGTGGGCGAATCCCGTAAAAATCCAGCTACCCAAGAATCCATCGCTTATATCAGCCGACATCGGGAGATTTTTGAGGCGCTGCCATCGGCCTATTTGGCATCACACGTCGACCGCTATCTGGGAGCGGGAATGCCCATTGTCCGAGCAAAAAATTCCCTCGAATTTGGTATGGACGCTTTTCATCTGTGGGCAAACTACGACAACTACTACATCAAAATCATTCATGGGGTCGGGCTTTCTCAACGGCTTTTGTTGGCGATTAGGGAAATGTTGGAGTACCCAGATGCGCACAGTGTCTCTGGCGAATTGGCATCGCTGTTTGGCGAGATGCGATCCTTGATGAACAGCGCCGAGCTGACGCGTGTGATGCAGGCTCCCCCGGCCAAGCGATTCTGGCAAAAGCTTAGGCTGGACCAATGTCTTCGTCTGTACGAAAAAACCAAACTGATCCGACTGTTAGCGATCTGCTACGAGCTGGATGCCCTGGTGTCCTTAAGCGATGTCACCCATAAACACGGCCTGGTGATGCCCGTGATTGAGACAGGGCCAACGGCAATTTCAGCGAGGGAGTTGGTCCACCCCTTACTGAAACATCCCGTTGGCAACCCGTTGGCTCTTGATCAAGCCGGTCGTGTCTTGTTTCTTACCGGACCTAATATGGCGGGTAAGACCACGTATTTGCGGGCGATTCTTACCGCCCTGTACTTCGCGCATTTGGGCATGGGTGTGCCCGCCAAGACGTTTTCCTTTGTTCCAGTGCAGAGCCTGCTTACGTCGATCTCTCTGAGCGATAACCTTGTGGAAGGCATCAGTTTTTTTCGCGCCGAAGCGCTACGGGTTAAGGCGGTGGCCGAAGCCTTGGCGGAAGGCGGCCGAATTGTCGCGATCATGGATGAACCGTTTAAGGGAACCAACGCCAAGGATGCCCTGGATGCCTCCTTTGAAGTCATCCGGCAATTTGCCGCGAAACAAGACAGTTTGTTCGTGATTTCCTCACACTTGATCGAGTTAGAGGAATCCTTGGACGCTGTGGCGCATATCGACTATGCGTACTTTGAGGCACAGGAGCACGGAGCAGAGCTTGCCTTTGACTATCGAGTACGAAAGGGTGTGTCCGACCAACGCCTCGGTATGCGCGTTTTGCATGAAGAAGGTGTGTTTGATCTGCTGATTGCGGACAGCGCCCCCCTTGATGGCGCGGGGCGGGAGGAAGAGCCGTCGGCGTAATCCGATGCGACGACGGCTCTTACTAAGGCTTAGATCTGGGCGATTAAGCCGGCCGGTGAATGCCGCAAATCTTATGGCCGTCTGGGTCTAGGAAATAGCACAGGTACATCGTGCCCATGGAGCCCTCACGTGCTCCCGGCGGATCTTCCGAGGTGGTGCCGCCATTGGCGATGGCGACGTCGTGGAATTCCTGCAGCTGCTCTGGCGAGTTGCAGATGAAGCCGATGGTCGCGCCATTGGCGACTGTGGCGGGTCCGCCATTAATGGGCTCTGAAATGCCAAATGTCGATCCGTCATGGATATAGAACAGGCGCGTTTGTCCCGTATCGTTCACATGCTCCATGGCCGGGCCAGCGCCCAGCACGCTGAGTACAGCGTCATAGAATGCCTTGGTTCGTTGAATGTCGTTGGAACCGATCATGGTGTGGTTCAGCATAAATTCCCCTCCTGAAGGATTAACAAATCGACTGGCAGACTAATGGGTTCTTGCGGCCAAAGCTAGGGAGCCAAATTGAAGCCCAGCACGACCTGAGCTTGCCCGGTAATCAGCGCTTGTTCTTGCTCGGGAAGGGCTTCAATACAGTAGAAAAGGTCTTCCGGGGCGAGGTCTTCCAGAATCGGGTGGTGGAACGGTTGTGCCCACTGGCGTTGCTCTTCGCTCAAGTCTTCATAAATTTCTGCGCCCATCAGCGCTGTGTTGGCCTTTGCCAGCGAGGCCAAGGTGAGGTTTTGCTCGACGTCGGTCATGCTCGCTAACGCGTCTGTCTTAATGGAGGTGGCTTCTGCAGGATCGCTTGGGCTGACGGCAGTAGAAAGCAAGCAACGAAATTCGCCTTGAGTCTCGTATTCGCGTAGCAACCTCTGCAGCAGCAATGAGGCATATACCGCGTTCAGGCCGCTGGCTTCGGCTTTGCTGATCAACAGCGTTAGCCCCCGCTCTTGCAGCGATACCGCAAGTCCTGGGTAGAGGGCGCAGACCTCGCTGCCCATGGTGAGGGCGTCTTCGATCGCCTGCGTTTGCTCTTGGCGGTTCAAGCTGCGCTGATTGTGCAGTTTGACGGTGAGCAGGTAGGTTGGCTGATCTTGAGCCGGTTCATTGGGAACTGAAACGATGGGCAGTGAACGGTTGCCCCGTGTGCTGAACTGTATCGCCATGACGGTCAAGGGCGGCGTAAACAGAACGGTCAGCAAAGACAACAGCCACAGTACCCAAGGTATTGGCGGGGCGAAAGCCTGTTGATTCAGGGTGACCCGCACAGAACCGCTGAGCGTGTCGTCGATGGTGGCTTGCGCGTCGAAACTTGTATCTGACCGCTGCACGCCGCTCATCGCCATCAGCTCGTCGGATTGATCATAAAACGCGATGCCGGCAATTTCGTTCAGTGTGGTCAGTCGATTGGCGATGACGGTCAGCGTGATGCGTCGCTTTTCAAATAAAGCAGCCGCAGTGGTATCTGACAGTGTTGTTGCCAGGGCATTTCCGTAGCGATCCATTTCTTCTTGACCGTCTGGACGTTCAAACCAGATGGCAAACAAACACGCCGCGCACATCGCCGTTGCAATTGCAGCAGCAGGCAGCGTGACGCGGCTGGCGCGAAATTTTGTGCGGAAACGTTTGAGTGGTCCCATCTGGCGTTAAAGCTCGACATGCGTCAAAAGACCAAAATAACACAAAGCGGTGAAACCGATCCTTCTCCCGTTCGGTTAAGGCCGTTAAACTAAGCTCCGATTTTCGCACAGGGTGAGTAGCTTGGCCGATCAAATCATGCTCGTGAGTATTTCCGGTCAAGACAAACCGGGACTGATGTCGGCCTTGATGGGAATTTGTGTTGAATACGACGCGCAAATTCTGGATATGGGTCAAGCGGTGATTCACGACGAGCTGGCTCTGGGCTTGCTGCTCTGTTCGGCCAATCTTGATGCGATGAGTGCGGCCATTGAGGCCCGCTGCGAGCAAACAGGCTCTGCCCTGCGCATGCAGCGAGTGAATGCCGATGATTACGGCGCATGGTCTCAAACCATTTTTCAAAGCCCGCTCATTTTGACGCTGCTAACCAATGGTTCGGCGGCTCAGCCGCTGCAGGCGGTCAGTGCACTCACCCATACCTTTCGGATGAACATTGATACGGTTCGCCGTTTGACCAAGCCCAAGGCTCTGGCGGGATCCGCCGATACCGACGATCGCTTCGGTTTGGAGATGCGATTGAGCGGAGAGCTGGCTAGCAGCGTTGAGTTTCAGGCCGAGTTGCTGAAGCTTGCCGATCACAGCGGTTTTGATGTGAGTTTGCAGCGGGATTCGGTTTTCAGGCGTAATCGCCGGCTGGTTGCCTTTGATATGGACTCCACCCTGATTGCTGAAGAAGTGATGGACGAGTTGGCCAAGCGCCATGGTGTCGGGGCTGAGGTCGTCGCCATCACCGACGCGGCCATGGCCGGAGAGCTCGATTTTAAAGAAAGCTTCAGACGTCGGGCGGCGCTGTTGAGAGGCATGCCGTTAGAGGTACTCCACGACGTGGCTGAGTCCGTTGCCCTCAATACGGGCGCGCATCGGTTGATTAAGGCGCTAAAACATTTCGGCTACACCATCGCCGTTTTCTCTGGGGGCTTCCAGTACGTGGGGGAGTATCTTCAGCAGCGGTTGGGGATTGATTATGTCTACGCTAACGAGTTGGAGGTTGTGGACGGGCTCATGACCGGAGAGGTGCTCGGCGACATTGTGGATGCTCAAGGTAAGGCAGACTTACTGCAAAAAATTGCAGCAAAAGAGGGTATTTCTCTGGCGCAAACCATTGCGGTGGGTGATGGAGCTAACGACTTACCCATGCTACAGCAGGCAGGGTTGGGCGTGGCCTATCATGCAAAAACCATCGTTCGCGAGAGCGCAAAGCACTCCATCTCTAACTTTGGTTTGGACGCGATTTTGTACTTGATCGGATTCAGTGACTTGGATGTTGAGCAAGCGCTGACAAGCGATCCCTAGCTGATGTCGACAAGCTGCAGGCCTTCGGTCTGCAGCGGGGTTTTGGATGCCTTGCCCGGAATTTCACGCACCAAACGAGGCAGCAGATAGCCCGGTAAACGTTCCCGCATTCCCTCATGCAGCGTGACTGCTCGCTGCTCGGTTACATCAAAGTGAGCGGTGCCGCTGACCGCATCTGGCATGTGCAGGTAATAGGGTAAGACCCCCTGCTCAAAGAGTGATTGCGACAGTTGGCACAGCAGGTCGGTTTCATCGTTGACGCCGGCTAACAGTACGCTTTGATTGAGCAAGTGGACGCCTGCGTCCCGCAGACAAGCGAAAGCACGCTTGGTCTGGGCGTCGAGTTCGTGTGCGTGGTTGCAGTGCACCACCAAAACTGTTGGGCAACGACTGGATCGAAGCGCGCCCACCAAACTCTGGGTCACACGCTGAGGCAGTACGATGGGCAGCCGACTGTGCACGCGAATACGCTGAACATGTTCAATGGCGTTTATTTCGTTGATTAATGTGGCGAAGGCCTGATCGCCCAACAGCAGCGGATCACCGCCAGACAGAATGACCTCGGAAATGCTCGTGTCCGAGCGAATCGAATCCATCGCGAGATCGTGGGCCCGGGGTTTGTGATCTTGGTAAGGAAAATGACGGCGGAAACAATAGCGACAGTTAACCGCGCAGCCTGGTGTGGCAATCATCAAAACCCGACCCTGATATTTTTGTATCAAGGCTGGCGCCCGCTGAAAGCCCAGGACTGAATTGTCTTCGCCCAGTGGGTCCTCAACAAAGCCCGGGACGTGTTCGCGTTCCTGCAGATTTGGTAACACCTGTAGCAACAGCGGGTCCGCGGGATCGCCAGAGGCCATGCGCGCGGCAAAGGGTTCAGGAACCAAGAGCGGGAAATCCGGTTGCTCGTCCAAATTGAAAGCGTCCGCTGGGATGTCGAGATACCTCAGCAGGGCGTGCGGTTGCCGAAAAGCGTCACGGAGCACCTTTTGCCACTCGTCGGGCTGCCACGGCGTTCGGTTCGGGGTTATCATGACGGCTTCCCAACGGATGAATGCAAAATTATGGCTACCTATTCTACCAATGAATTTCGTTCCGGCATGAAAGTGATGCTGGACGGCGATCCCTGCAATATTTTGGAAAACGAGTTTGTGAAGCCAGGTAAGGGTCAAGCCTTCAATCGAGTGAAAATGCGCAATCTCATGAACGGTCGAGTCTGGGAGCGCACCTTCAAGTCTGGCGAAAGTATTGAAGCGGCAGACGTGATCGACTCGGATATGGAGTACTTGTACAACGACGGTGAGTTTTGGCATTTCATGAAGACGGACGACAGCTACGAGCAGGTTGCTGCTGGGGCGGCGGCGGTTGCCGACTGCCAAAACTGGCTGAAAGAGCAGGACGTCTACCAAGTAACGCTGTGGAACGATGATCCGATTGCGGTAACGCCACCGAATTTTGTCGAGCTCGAAGTCACAGACACCGATCCGGGCTTGAAGGGCGATACAGCAAATGGCGGCACCAAGCCCGCGACACTCTCAACCGGAGCGACGATCAAGGGCGTGCCACTGTTTATTAATATTGGCGACGTGCTCAAGGTCGATACGCGCACCGGTGAATACGTTTCTCGAGCGAAAACCTGAGCCCCTCGCCGAACTCGGCTGCGGTAACCCAGTGAGCGATTGGCGGCCGTCAGCCTCCGTCGCGCAGCTGCAGCAGCGCGCGCAACTGCTGGGCATGGCTCGCGCTTTTTTTGCTGAGCGCAGTGTGTTCGAAGTTCAAACCCCAGTGCTGGCCGAGCACACGGTGACAGAGCCCGATGTGCAAAGCATTGAAGTGCCGGGCTTTGGATACCTGCAAACGTCGCCTGAATACCAGATCAAACGCCTGTTAGCAGCCGGAGCGCCGAGCTGTTATCAGTTAGGTCCTGCGTTTCGGTTCGGCGAAAAGGGCAGGCTGCACAATCCCGAGTTCACCATGCTCGAATGGTATCGATTAGATTTCGACCATAGGCAGTTGATGCATGAAGTTGCGGAACTGGTGGATCGATTGTTGGGCGCGCAACCGTATCAGTTTGTGCGTTACGGCGATCTGGTGGGGTCTGTAGCCGGTCGGCCTCGGGACGAGCTGGATCTGGCTTTTGCCCACGCTTGCGAACGTTTGTCGCCGGGTCGTTTTTTTATTACCGACTATCCTGCTGATCAGGCGGCGCTGGCTCGGCTAAATGCCGATGGTGCCACCGCAGCTCGATTTGAACTGGTGGTGGATGGGATTGAGTTGGCCAATGGCTATTGGGAGTTGATGGATCCAGCAGAACATCGCAGACGCTTTGCGCGGGATAACGACAACAGACGTCAGCGCGAATTGCCCGAGGTTGCTCCAGACAATGCTTTTCTCGACGCGCTGGAAGCCGGCCTGCCAAACTGCGCAGGCGTTGCCGTGGGCTTCGATCGAGTGGTCATGCTGGCACTGGGCGTTAAGGATCTTGCTCAGGTACTGACTTTTCGCGGTCAGTAAACATTTCGAACGGCCTAGGTAAGTCGTTGCCGGGAAGCGCCTTGAATCATCGGGCGTTAACTTGGCCCATGTCCTCACCGAGGGTGACGGTAGTCCCCTCAGCAAATCGCTCCGTTAGCGCCACCGCGTCTTTTGCAAAACAGCAAATCACGGTAGAGCCCAGCAAAAACCGTCCGATTTCGTCGCCCTGCCTAAAGTCTTGGTCGTGTTTGTTCACAATCTCTTCTCGATAAGGCGACAGGGGTCCTGACCAAACCGTTTCAATAGACGCGACGATTAGCGCACCAACCAGAACCAGTAGCATGGGTCCAAAATCCGTTTCAAATCGACAGACCAAACGTTCGTTGCGGCAGAACAATCCGGGAATGCCTGCCTCGGTCACGCCATTGACTGAGAACAGTGCGCCGGGGATGGCGCGAGTTTCGACCAGCTTTGCATCGCAGGGCAAGTGAATGCGGTGGTAGTTGCTCGGTGCCAAATAGATGGTGCAAAAATCGCCGTGATTCAAGCCCCGCCCTGTTTCCCCAGCCAAGGAATTCAGCGTGTACTGATGTCCCTTAGCCTGCATGAGTAGATCATGTTGAATGCTGCCTATTTGACTGACTGTGCCGTCGACAGGACAGGCCAGTCTGTTGGGTTGCTCAGGCATGGGCCGTGCGCCAGCGGCGAGGCTGCGGGTAAAGAAGTCGTTGAAGCTATGGTAATCGTCTAGGTGTTTGCGTTCGGCATCGGCCAGCGAAATGTCGTAGGCCCGCGCAAAGCTGTGGATAAAAGCGCGTCTGATGAGGGGGATTTGGCTGCCGGCCAACCAGCCGACTAGGCGGGAAAGGCCATGTTGGGGTAGCACTTTTTGCAGGCCAAGAAAGAACTGACTCATGGGTGATTTGCCTCGGAAGGGTTTTCAATCGGTGTATGCGGATCGTTGCCCCATTCCGCCCAAGACCCATGGAAGGCTTTGATGTTCAAACCCAGCAAGCGGCCGACAAGATAGGACAAACCTGAACGGTGATGGCTTTGGCAGTGGGTGATGACCTGCTCCGCTTGCAGCAGGCCAAGCGAGGCGGCGATTTCATCGAGATTCTCCACCAATCGTAGCTGTCGATTGCTGTCCTTGAGCAGTTCCCAGTCTAGGTTAACGGCTCCGGGAATATGGCCGCGCCGAGCCGAACCTGAGCGCAAACCGGCATATTCTTCCGCAGAGCGCACATCCCAGACCAAGGAGTTGTCGTCCTCGATAGACGCCAGCATGTCTGCCATCTCAGCGATCGGCGAGCGATCGATGGTCAGGTGCAAATCATGGCTGGGTTGAGCGTGCGTAGCCTCCTGAGTAAGCGGCAGCCCAGCGGCATGCCAGGCATGAAGGCCGCCATCCAGATAGGCCCAATCGTGGTGACCGATCACATCCAATGTCCAGCACAGCCGACCAGCCCAGCCGCCGCCTTCGTCATCAAATGCGATGATCCGTTGTTCGGCCTGATAACCAATTCTGCTAAGAGTGGCCTCGATCTGGGAGAGGTCGGGCAGCTTTCCCGTAGCCGGCGGAACGCCGCAAACCAGCTCTGACGGCTCGATCAAAACGGCGCCAGGAATATGCGCCTGCTCGAAGAGTGCTCGAGAAGTCACTTGTACGAGTAGGGTGTTCGCCTCGGGTAAATCTGCAACGGCGTCGGATTCAAGAACTTCTACCGGATGTTGGTGGTACACGAGGCGCTCCCCAGCTAAGGTTGTGAGCGAAGCATAGCTGAAAGATTAGCGTCAGAGCACCGTGAATCCGCAAACGGTCTCTTTCAAAAGGAGAAATGAGTGAGTTCCCATTTGGTTTGGATCGATTTGGAAATGACCGGGTTGGATCCATCGCATGACCGTATTATTGAGATGGCAACCATTGTTACCGACAGCGATCTGAACGTTGTCGCCGAAGGGCCGGTGTTGGCCATTAGTCAGCCACAAGCACTGCTCGAAGGTATGGACGAGTGGAATCAAACCCACCACAGTGCGTCCGGGCTACTGGAGCGTATTGCGCTTGAGGGCGTTTCTGAAACCGAGGCAGAGGCGCTGACCCTGGCGTTTGTAGAAGCGCATGTAGAGCCCAGCGCTGCACCTTTGTGTGGTAACACCATTTGGCAGGATCGACGTTTTTTGTCCCGCTACATGCCTTCGCTGGAGGACTATCTTCACTACCGTATGGTCGATGTCAGCAGTATCAAGGAACTGGCCAAGCGTTGGCATCCTGAGATAGCAGCGGGCGTAGTAAAAACCAATCAGCATACGGCGCTGGCAGACATTCGTGAGTCTATTGAAGAGCTTCGCTATTACAGAGCCCATTTGTTCGTTCAGGGTGATGTGAGCTGAGACAACGCCCACTCAATGTGTTCGTCCACCATGTTGTTCACTCTTCCCAAAGCCTGGGTTAACGCCTGCACAACGTCTTCACCACCTTCGCTGTTGCCCAGACCAACGGCCAAGTTGCGCTGCCACTGAGCGTAGCCGATACGCCGCATGGCGGATCCTTCGGTAAGCGCTAAAAACTCAGGCTCGGTTAACCGGAACAGATCGATCAAGCTTGGTTTATCGAGACCGTGCCGGACCGCAAAATCCGCCTCGGTCGTGGTTGGTGCTTCTCGATTCCAGGGACAAAATAACTGGCAGTCGTCGCAGCCGTAAATCCGATTGCCGATCGCTTTGCGGAACTCGACCGGGATCGCAGAGTGATGTTCGATGGTGAGATAGGAAATACAGCGCCGAGCATCAAGCCGTCGCGGCGATAAGATGGCATCCGTCGGACACACCGTCATACAGGCGCTGCATTTGCCGCAGGCGTCCTCGGCCACCGCTTCATCGATTGGCAGAGGCGCATTGGTGTAAATTTCACCGAGAAAAAACCAGGAACCGGCGTCTTTGTCGAGTAAGAGCGTGTGTTTGCCGATCCAGCCAAGCCCCGACTTTTCGCCCAATGCTTTTTCCAGCACCGGAGCCGAGTCGGTGAATGCCCGAAATGCGTAGGGCGGTGCGGACGCGGCCAGCGTGATGTTGATTTGCTCGGCGAGTTTGGCCAAACGTCGGCGCAGAACCTTGTGGTAATCGCGACCCAATGCGTAGCGAGAAATGTACGCCTGGCTGCTGTCTTCCAGCACCTGTACGGGCTGAGTATCCGCCGGCAGATATTGCATGCGAGCGGTAATGATTCGGCAGGTGTGTTGTTCCAGCAGCGCAGGACGAAGTCGCTTCTCAACATGTCTTTCGAGATAGGACATTTCTCCAGCAAAGCCATCGGCCAGCCAAGCGAGAACATGGGGCTCCTGATCGGATAGATCCGTGTCGGTAACGGCTAACTTGTCGAAGCCAAGGGCTGCTCCCTCTTTTAGGATGCGAGCTTTAACCTCCTGAGGGTTCCACCCGATAGGGTCATCTGCTGAATCGTCGGAGATGTTAATAATGCTCTCGTCATTCGGGGCTGGCATGTCAGTATACTTAAATCCACGGCGCAACATTCGATCCCGGCCGGCGGCCGATCCTAAGTCACACAGGACGAAGGAAGCTTAATGAACGATCTTGAACTTTACTCAGCGGCTGCGTGTCGCGACATTGATATCCGAGCCATGGAGCCGGTTTCTGAGGGTGGCTTAGGCGTGAGTGGCCAGACGCTGATGCAGCGTGCTGCCCAATTTGCCTTGGAAAGCCTCATGTCGTTACGTTCGGAACTGACGTCGCTAACGATTCTGTGCGGGAAGGGCAACAACGCCGGCGACGGATATTGGGTGGCCATGTTAGCTCGGCAACTGGGTATTGCCGTCCAGCTGATTGCCGTGGAGCCTAAGGCCCAGCTTTCCGGTGATGCTTTGAGCGCTTGCCAGCGCGCTTTGGAGACGGGAATTAAACTCGAGGAGGGTTGCTGTGCTATTCGTTATCCGGTGATCGTCGATGCGTTGCTCGGCACGGGTGCTCGAGGCATGCCGCGGCCTGCCATTGCTCAGGCAATCCATTCGATCAATGCGTCCGACGCCTTCACGTTGAGTTTGGATCTTCCGTCAGGGCTCAATGCCGATACCGGTGAGGCCCAGCTGGCGGTGAGGGCGGATGCCACAGTGTCCTTTATCGCCCGTAAAATTGGGCTGTACACCGGTAAGGGGCCTGCACATAGCGGCCAGCGCTTGTTTTCCGATATCGGTGTGGCTGAAGGCTTCGCCGAAGGTCATGCAAGTGTGCCATTGCGCCGCTGGCATTCGGGCTTGGTTCCCCGACTGCCTGTGGAGGCCTATAAGCATCAGCGAGGTCACGTAGTCGTTGTTGGTGGTTCGAAGGGGATGGGTGGCGCGGTGGTGCTGGCGGCAGAGGCCGCGCTGCGAAGCGGTGTCGGCATGGTCACCGTCGCGACTGCTCCTGAAAACCTCGCCGGATTGCTCGCAAGGCTGCCTGAGGCGATGTGGGTTGACCCGCTCAGTAGCGACCAAGACCAGAGTATCGCGTCGGTATTATCTCGAGCCAGTGTCGTTGTCCTGGGGCCCGGATTGGGGCGTGGCGCGTGGGCTACGCAGGTGCTTGACGCGGTCTCCGCATTCCACGGACCCTTGGTGATTGATGCAGATGGCCTCTACTGGTTGGCTGATCGAGATGCTTGGCATCAGCGATGGCCCCGGGGCAATCCTCTGTTCCTCACGCCACATGGGGCAGAAGCCGCGCGGCTGCTTGATCGGCCGGTGGCGGATGTGATGAATCAGACCATCCAGTCGGTAGCCGATATGGCAGAACGCTACAACGCGACCTGTTTACTTAAGGGGCCGGGTACGGTGATGGGTGATCAACAGTCTCAGGCCATATGCGGGCATGGAAACCCTGGCATGGCCACAGCGGGGATGGGCGATGTGCTGGCGGGGTTGGCTGCGAGTCTGATCGCTCAGCAGCCGGAAGATATGGCTTCCGCCTTTTATACCGCGACACTGTTGCACAGTGCCGCGGGTGATCTGGCAGCGCAAGAAATGGGCGAGCGGGCCGTCACGGCGACAGCGGTGATTCCTCGAGTTGCCGCATTGCTACAAGAACTCCCGTCGGTAACTGGGTAAACTGTGGCGCGAAAGACGTTTAAGATCATGCACGAACGGGTTAAGAGGCGATGAATGCCTAGCGTTGACGATATATCGAATCGGATTTTGGTCGATGAAAAAGCCACCGTCGCCTTTGGCGGCGAACTGCACGACGTCATTCGCCGGCTCTGTGGTGAATCTGCCGTCGTCTATCTTCACGGTGATTTGGGTGCGGGAAAGACAACATTGGTGCGGGGAATCCTGCGTTTGATGAACCACAGTGGTGCGGTGAAGAGTCCTACCTATACCCTGCTTGAGCCCTATCAAACAGATAAGGGTGACGTGTTTCATTTTGATCTCTACCGACTGAAATCTCCCGAAGAGCTGGAGTTTTTGGGGTTCGATGAAATTTTTGAAGGCCCGGGTTTTAAGTTTGTCGAATGGCCTGCTCAGGGAGCGGGTTGGCTGCCGCCGGCAAACGTCGAGGTTTCGTTAAGTCTCTATGCGCCGAATCAAACCGATGAAGAACCGGCGGATTCTGTCGCGCAAATGCAGCGCAAGGTCAGTGTCCGGTTTGCCTAAACTTGGCAACATCGTCGCGACATGTCTGCTGGTGTTGGCGGCACCAATACTCCACGCCAATATTATTCAGGGTGTGCGCACCCACGAAGCTCCCGACTACGTTCGGGTGGTTCTGGATACATCCAAAGCGTCCAAATACTCGATTCTCGAACTGAAGAATCCGCATCGTATTGTTATCGATGTGAAGGGCGCAAAACCCCGTTCAGGGTTGTCGCTGAATTCGAGCAAGGAACTCACTCATATAAAAGGTTTGCGTGGTGGTCAGCGCAAAGACGGATATCGAATCGTCGTCGACGCGGAGGTAGGTTTCAAACCGAAAACTTTCACGTTGAAACCGATTGCGCCCTACGGTCACCGCTTAGTTGCGGATCTCTATTTTCCGAAAAATAAGGCCCAGCGAAGGACTGAACAGAGGGCTGGTTCCCCACCCGCGCCGGTAGCCTCGGGTCGAGATGTGATGATTGCCATAGATGCCGGACATGGTGGCGAAGATCCGGGTGCTCTGGGGCCCCGTAAAATCCAAGAGAAACATGTGGTGCTGCAGATAGCGCAGCGCACGGCAAACGAAATCAAAAAGCAAAAAGGATTCGACGCATTTTTGATTCGCGATGGCGACTATTACCTTGGTCACCGCAAACGCACGGCTTTGGCGCGTGATAAACGCGCCGATCTTTTTGTTTCCATTCACGCTGATGCGTTTAAGCAAGCGTCGGTCACGGGTGCCTCTGTCTATACGCTGTCCGATCGAGGCGCGACCAGTGAGACGGCTAAATGGTTAGCGGAACGAGAAAACCAGTCGGATATGCTGGGGGGCGTGGGCAACGTGAGTCTGGATGACAAAGACCCGATGTTGGCGCAAGTGTTGCTGGATCTGTCAATGGACGGCAACCGCAGTCAAAGCATCCAAGTAGGAGAGGCCGTACTTCGCAACATTGGTAAGGTCACAAAGCTTCACAAGAAGCAGGTGGAACAAGCCGCATTTTTGGTGCTCAAGTCTCCGGATATGCCGTCAATACTGGTGGAGACTGGCTTTATTTCGAATCCCGGTGAGGCAAAAAAATTGGCTCAAGCCTCGCATCAACTTAAACTGAGCAAAGCGATTACGGCGGGCATTACCGAATTCATGCGGGCAAATCCGCCCCCGGCAACATGGCTCGCCGATCGTCGAGAAGAGATTCGATACACCATCGGTCGTGGGGACACAATTTCCGAGATCGCAGCCCGATACGGCGTTTCCTCTTCAGCCCTGAAAAAACGAAATCGCCTCTCCAGCGATCGGATACGCGTAGGGCAGACCATTTACATCCCGCGAGGGTGAGACTATGAGCCGAGTAAAAGTATTAAGCCCATTTGTTGCTGATCAGATTGCTGCCGGCGAGGTGGTGGAGCGCCCAGCTTCCATCGTAAAAGAACTGTTAGAAAACAGTATTGACGCCGGAGCAAAAGAGGTCGAAATCAGAACTGAGGCCGGCGGCGTGGATCTGGTTTGGGTTCGCGATAACGGCAGCGGCATTCACGCAGACGATTTGTCTCTGGCGCTGCAGCGCCATGCGACCAGTAAAATTGGCGACGCAGGTGATTTGATCGGCATCGATAGCCTAGGGTTCCGAGGTGAAGCGCTGGCCAGCGTCGCGTCTGTGGCCAAGGTTAAGTTGAGTTCCGCGACGTCCTCCGATGCAGGGGGGTGGTTTGTCGAAAGCCACGGCGGCGAAGCTCAGGGCTCAGGACCCATTGCGCATCCTCAAGGCACCACGGTGGAAGTGCGAGATTTGTTTTACAACACGCCAGCCAGACGAAAATTTTTAAAGGCCGAGCGCAGCGAAGTTAACCAGATCGATCAAGTTTTGCGTCGTTTAAGCCTCGCCCATATGGATGTCGGTTTTTCCTTGGCTCAAGCCCGTACGACCGGCAGCGCCGGGCGAGTGATTCGACCGCTCAGGCTAGCATCTGGTGATCCGGCTGATCGACTCTCCCGGGTGCTCAGTCCAGATTTTGTGGAGAACTCGGTCTATATCGATGAGTCTAATCATGATTTGCGTATGTTCGGTTGGGTGGGCCTGCCCCATCACAACCGCCGGCAAATGGATCAGCAATATTTTTACGTCAACGGACGCGCTATTCGCGACAAGCTGGTGGGCCACGCGATCCGTCAGGCCTACAGCGATGTGATGTTTCATGGTCGTCATGCGGTTTATGTTCTGTATTTGCAGCTTCCGGCGGATGGGGTAGACGTCAATGTTCATCCGACCAAACACGAAGTCCGCTTCCGCGAGGCACGGCAGGTCCACGACTTTATTTTTTCCAGCCTCAACCGGGCGCTGCGGGGACTCCGGCCGGGTCAGTTGTCGGATAGTCCAATAACGCCCGGCAATACGGATGCAGGCTTTGGCAATGCCTCTGTCCGGCCATCGCTTTCGCAGCAACGCCCCTTCGATTTACCCAGTCGACCGCCGGTTTCCGGCCCTGCGGGAGGGTTTGCCCAGCTCGTGCATGAACAGGAGCACAGTCAGGGTGACAGGACGAATATGTTGGAGGAGCAGCGTGCTGCTTGGCCGGCACAGGGTCGATCCAATGCTGCAGAGGAAGCGGCAGTTGAACAGTCTTCGGAGGATGTTCACCCGCTGGGTTATGCCATTGCTCAGCTGCACGGCATCTATATTCTCGCGCAAAACAGCCAAGGCTTGGTGATGGTGGATATGCACGCGGCTCATGAGCGTATTGTTTATGAACAAATGAAAGAGGCGCAAGCCAGAGACGGTATTCCCCGCCAGCGCCTTTTGGTGCCGCTGACATTTAATGTCAGTGAGCAAGAGGCGAATCTAGCAGAAGAATGCGCGGAGCAATTTGATGCGGCAGGCTTAGTGGTCGAGCGCATGGGTCAAGCGAGTATCGTTGTTCGAGAGGTGCCGGTGCTTCTGGCCAAGGCGAATGTGCAGGAAATGGTTCAGGATTTGCTCGGTGAGCTGAGCGAATTCGGCACCGGCGAGAGCGTGACACGCAAGAATTTCGATGTTCTTGCGACCTTGGCGTGCCGGGGTTCTGTGCGGGCGAATCGTCAGCTTACGATCACGGAAATGAACGCCCTTCTGCGCTCCATGGAGGTGACCGAAAATGCTGGGTTGTGTAACCACGGCAGACCGACGTTCATCAGACGAAATTTAGCCGAGCTTGATCGCCTTTTCCTTCGCGGTCAGTAGGCTATTACGGTGACCTCTTCTCTCGCCGATACCGAGTCGGTACTCGTGATCTGTGGCCCAACGGCTATCGGTAAAACGGGCGTGGCGATGGCTGTGCAAGATGCACTGGGAGGCCCTGATCGTGCACAGTTAATCAGTGCGGACTCGGCACTAATTTACAAAGGCATGGACATAGGGACGGCGAAACCGTCGATTGACGAACGACAGACCCACCCACACAAGTTGATCGATATCCGCGACCCAAGCGAAACCTATTCCGCGGCTGAGTTTGTTGCCGATGCGGACGCGGCCATTGTTGATGCGATCGCCTCGGGTAAAAAGCCGATCGTTGTGGGTGGAACCATGATGTATCTCAAATGTCTGCTTGAGGGTATAGCCAGCCTGCCCTCCACTGACGAGAGTTTGCGAGCGATCTTGCAGCAAGAACTTGAAGTCAAAGGTGCTGCGGTGCTGCATGACGAACTCATGCAGCGGGATCCGAGGGCTGCAGCCGGCATACATCCCAATAACCACCAGCGCTTGATGCGTGCCCTTGCTGTCACCCGCGCAACGGGTTTGGCTTTGTCCGATCAATGGGCCAGCCATGCGGGTGGAACTCTCTATGCGCGCACGGGGCATAGTAGTCAGACGCTTATCATGTTGCCCAAGGATCGCGGTGTTTTGCATAGACGGATCGGCGAGCGATTTGAACAAATGCTGCAGCAGGGCTTTTTAGCCGAGGTTGAGAGTCTGTTAAGTCGAGGAGATCTCCATCGGGGTATGCCCTCCATGCGAGCGGTAGGCTATCGTCAGGCTGTGGCGCATCTGTTGGGTGAAAGCGATCACGCCGAATTCGTTGAAAAAGGCCTCGCTGCAACTCGGCAGTTAGCGAAACGGCAGCTTACTTGGTTGAGAAAATGGTCGGACGCCTTGGTGGTGGTATCTGATGATCCTGAAGATGCCCGAAATGCTGTCCTGACGAGGTTTATTGGGTGATTCTGTCACCCTATCTCTGCCTTGATGTGAACTGTTAGACACTATAATCAAAACTGTCCAAATGTGGAGCTTTGGCGCTATACTCCTGCCCCTGAGATTCAACAAGATCATCGGCGGCGCTACAAGAGTCGCTGAAATAGAGAAACTAGAGAAAGTCGAGTCTCTAAAGATATGGATAGCCGTGCGCTCATTTGCGAGGGGTATCATTTCTCAGAAACGACGGCCTGCGGCGACGCATTGCGACCGCACCGTTGGCGTAATTGGTGGACAAATGGTAATGCAAGAAGAAAAAAATAAAAACAACGTTTCAAGAGGGCATGGTCTTCAGGATCCTTATCTAAACGCGTTGCGTCGTGACAAGACTCCCGTTTCCATTTTCTTGGTGAATGGAATCAAGCTTCAAGGGCAAATCGAATCCTTCGATCAGTTTGTGATTTTGTTGAAAAGTACCGTGAGCCAGATGGTCTATAAGCATGGGATTTCTACCGTGGTGCCATCCAAAAATGTCACCTTCAGTGACCACGAATAGCCTGCGCGAATAGCTGGTAAGCGATTGTAGACGGGCGGACTGTGATGAACTGTCGGTAATCTGCGACGGTAGGGCCGGATTGACAAAGGCGCTCTATGAGAGGCCCTTTCTTTGAAACGCAGGTGCTAGTGGGGCTTTGTTCGTTGGCGCAATGGCGCAAAAGGCTTGAAATCTTTGTGTTGGAGGCCACAGTACACGGTGTGGCACAAAATCCGATAGAAATCCCCCATGTTATTTGAGCGTCCAGAAGCTGGAGGCAAAGCCGTGCTCTTGCAGGTAGAGTTGCGCCGTCAAAACAATCCGGATCAAGACGAATTTGTTGAGCTTGCGCGTTCGGCGCAAATTGACGTGGTGCACGTGGAATGCGTCAAGCGTGACGCACCGCATCCGCGGTGGTTTGTGGGCAGCGGAAAAGTCGATGAGCTGAAAGGTCTTCTGCGGTGGGCAGATGCATCGCTGGTGCTGGTCAATCACGATTTATCTCCCGGGCAGCAGAGAAATTTGGAGCAAGCCTTGGACTGCCGGATCATCACTCGAACCGAGCTGATTTTGACCATTTTTGCCGAACGCGCCCGCAGCCACGAAGGCCAACTCCAGGTTGAACTCGCTCAACTCAAGCATGCGCAAACGCGCTTGGTGCGAGGCTGGACCCACTTGGATCGGCAAAAGGGTGGTATCGGTATGCGTGGCGCGGGCGAAAAACAAATTGAGCTGGACCAGCGTATGCTGTCCGAGCGCGTCAAGGTAACGGAGCAAAAACTGCACGACGTATCCCGTCGCCGACTGCAAAATCGACGAGGGCGAAATCGCACGGGTACGCCAACCGTGTCCTTGGTGGGCTATACCAATGCTGGAAAATCCACGCTGTTCAACGCCGTTACAAACGCCGAAGTCTTTGCCGAGAATTTATTGTTCGCCACATTGGACCCGACCACGCGAAAAATTGATGTGCCGGGTGCCGGAGATGTCGTGATGACCGACACCGTCGGCTTCGTTAGCGCTTTGCCCCACGCGCTGGTTCAAGCCTTCAAGGCCACGTTGGAAGAAGTTGTTCACTCGGATCTGCTGTTACACATTGTCGACGGAGCTGACCCTCAACGGGACGAGCGTATTGAACAGGTTCAAGCCGTGCTGGCGGAAATCGGCGCCGATGACGTATCTCAACTGGTCGTTATGAACAAGGCGGATCTTTTGAGTCCCCAGCAAATCGACGCCCTGGGTAACACCCCTCAGGTTTCGGCGATCACCGGTGAAGGGGTAACAGAACTCATGGACCGTATCGGCGCGGCGCTGGGTGTTGTTGCGCCGCATCGGGTGCTGCTAGCGCCACAGGATGGCAAAAATCGAGCCTGGCTCTATCAGTCTGGAGCGGTTCTCGACGAAACAATGCTGACAGATGGCAGCGTGCAGCTTACAGTACAGGCAGACGAGAAGCTGTTGGGTCAAATGCGTCAGCGCCAAGTGCAGGTGGAAACATAAAGTCCACATTAGGCCAAGACGACATCCTTTTAAAATGTTCGAAAGCCCTCAAACTAGGGTGATGAAGTTGCAATATGCCATAACCGACGCGCGTATCGGTTGAGGTAAAATGTGGTCGCTTTGAGTCCTTTGCTGGGCTCAGAAACAAATTAATACATCGGAGTAAAGCTATGGCGTGGAACGAATCAGGAGGTGGTGACAAAGACCCCTGGGGCAATCGCGGCAACAACAATGACGGCCCCCCGGATCTCGACGAGGCCATTCGAAAGCTGCAGGGCCAGCTTTCAGGTATGTTCGGCGGTGGTGGCGGCAAAAAAGATGGATCCAGCAGCAGCCTATCCGGCGGCTCGATTGGTTTGCTCGTCATTCTAGCGCTTGGCCTCTATGCCTTTGCCGGTGTGTATCAGGTGGATCAACAGGAGCGCGGGGTGGTTTTCCGGTTCGGTGAAGTGTTGCCGAATGAGGTGGGCCCGGGTCTGCATTGGAATCCGCCGCTGATCGATCAGGTGGACATTGTCAATGTCACCCAGGTGCAGTCGCACAGCCATCAGGCGCTGATGCTGACCGAAGACGAAAACATCGTTGATATCAGTCTCACCGTGCAGTGGGTTATCGATAGCGCCCCCAATTTCCTCATTAATGTGCGTGAGCCTCGAGACAGTCTCGCTCAAGCAACAGAGAGTGCGCTGCGTCATGTGGCGGGTTCTGCCTCCATGGACGAAGTCATCACCGATGGTAGAGAGGCGATCGCAATAGAAGTGCAAGAGCGTCTGCAAAGCTATCTGCGCAGCTATGGCGCCGGTATTGATGTGACCAAGGTGAACATCGACCGCAGTGCGCCACCAATTCAGGTGCAGGAAGCCTTCAACGACGTCCAGAAAGCCAAGGAAGATCAGCAGAAGTTTATTAACCAAGCGACCGCATACGCCCAGCAAGTGGTGCCAGAAGCTCGAGGACGAGCCCAGCGTCAATTGGAAGAAGCTCAGGGCTATCGCGATCGTGTGATTGCACGCTCCGAAGGTGAGGCGCAACGCTTTGAAAAGCTGCTGACCGAGTACTCACTGGCGAAGGAAGTGACCCGGGATCGTTTGTACATCGACGCGATGGAAAAGGTGTTTAAGAATTCCAGCAAAGTGATGATCGACGTGAAAGGCGGAAACAACATGATGTATCTGCCTCTTGATAAACTGGGACAGTCGAATACCTCAGTCGGTAACTCAACAGACGTGCAGGCGCTGCGCCGTGATCTGGAGCAGTTGCGCCGCGATTTGAGCACGGGCCGACCCAACAACAGTCGTCTACGCGGCAACGGCAACTAAGCTTAGCGTTTTAGTGGAGAAATTTTGATGCCTATGAAATCGTTTCTTTTTGCAGCCTTCTTGCTTATCGGAGTGGGACTGCTAAACCAATCGGCCTTTCGGGTAATGGAAACCGAAAAAGCCATCCTGCTGGAATTCGGTAACTTGATTGATGCGGATATCAAGCCGGGACTGCATTTCAAACTGCCAATCGCCCAAGAAGTCAAAAAGTTTGATGCTCGTGTGCTCACGCTGGATTCTCAAGGCGAGACTTACTACACGCTGGAGAAAAAGCCGCTGATCGTGGATTCCTTTGTGAAATGGCGCGTGGCCGATATCGAGCGCTTCTACACCGGCACATCGTTTGACGAGCGTCGGGCACAGCGCCTGCTGCAAGAGCGGGTCAATGAAGGTCTGCGTAACCAGATCAGTCGCCGCGAAATGTATGAGGTTATTTCAGGACAGCGTGACCAGTTGATGAGTGAACTGCGCGCCGACCTAGACCGGGTGATGCGTGAATCCGTGGGTTTGGAAGTGGTCGATGTGCGAGTAAAGAAAATCGACCTGCCGCCAGAAGTGTCGACCACCGTGTATGAACGCATGAATTCCGAGCGAGAAATTGAGGCGCGTCAGTATCGTGCTGAAGGCCAAGAGCAGGCCCTGGCCATTCGGGCTAAAGCTGATCGTGATGCGGTCGTGATTGAGGCGGAAGCCTATCGAGAAAGCGAGCTTCTGCGCGGTGATGGTGATGCAAAAGCCGCCCAAGTATACGCTGGAGCGTTCAACCAAGACCCTGAATTCTACGGGTTTTATCGAAGCATCAATGCGTACGGGGAAGTCTTCAAGGATAAGGGCGATTTGTTGGTGCTCGACCCTGAAAGCGATTTCTTCAAATATCTGGAGAGCGGCGGCGCAAAATGATCCCCAGCGAAACGACCCAGCCGTCCAGGCCACCGAACATATGAGTACACATTGGCGCCTGCCCAAGGGGGTAGATGAGGTATTGCCGCCCCACGCATGGGAACTGGAGGGGCTGCGTCGTAAGGTCTTGGACGTATTTGTCAGTTGGGGCTACGACTACTTAGAGCCGCCAGTGATCGAATACTTAGACGCCCTCCTGGTGGGCAGTGGCGAGGATCTCGATCTGCAGACGCTGAAGGTTGTCGATCAGTCCAGTGGACGGCAGTTGGGCGTAAGGGCTGATATGACCTCTCAGGCGGTGCGTGTTGATGCCCACAGCCGCCGCAGCGAAAACATTCAGCGGCTCTGCTACGCGGGTCCGGTGGTCTTCGCCAACCCCCAAGGTAATCAAACCTCGCGAGTACCGTTGAAAGCAGGCGCGGAAATATTTGGAGCCGCTGGTATTGGGGCCGATGCAGAAGTCATCGGGCTGATGCTGGAAGCACTTGAAGCAGCGGGCATGCACGCTCCCGTGCTGTTACTTGGGCATATGGGTATCTACCGAGGCCTTGTCGCACGCTTGATTGAAGAAGGTGGCCTCGATGAGGCAAGCCAAGGCCAACTTTTCAGCTGCATACAGCGCAAGGGCGCCAGTGATATTCGGGCGCTACTCGACGACTCTGACGCGGCCGAAATGCTCGCAGCTTTGCCCGACCTGATGGGCGATATGGATATTTTGCCCATTGCCGAGGATCTGCTGCAGCGCGCGCCACAGACGGTTTTGACGGCCTTAGACGAATTGCGGGCGCTGGCCGAGCTGATTAGGAAAAACCATCCTCAGGTGGATCTGCGCATCGATGTGTCTGAATTGTCAGGCTATGGCTATCACAATGGTCCGGTTTTTGCGGTGTATCATCCTCAGCACGGTAGTGCGCTGGCGCAGGGCGGGCGTTACGATGGCGTCGGTGAAGTCTTCGGTCGCGGTCGACCTGCCACCGGGTTCGATATGAACTTAAAGCAGTTGATGACGAACAACGTCGCGCCGTCAAACGGATACTTTGTGCCATACAGAGCATCGGAATCGAGAGAGGGTCTGGCTTCTGCGGTGCAGGCACTTCGTGCCAAGGGACATCGCGTGATTGTAGCCGTGGCGGAAACCGAGTCCATGCCTGTAGGATGCGAGGGCATTCTGGTGCAGGATCAAGGGAATTGGACGCCGCAGTCCGTAAGCGAAACCGTCCCAGAGCAGTAGAAACCGACAACAGTGCAAAAGATAATAGTGACGAGGTGTCATCGCCGACCTGCCTGAGGGAAGCCTGTGCCTGCGTGCCTGAAATAGATCAAGTACGAAACTGGAGAGAACAAACAAGTGAAAGGAATGACATGGGTCGTAATGTAGTCGTTATTGGTACCCAGTGGGGAGACGAGGGCAAGGGTAAAATTGTCGACTTGCTCACCGATCAAGTCGATGCGGTCGTGCGTTTTCAGGGCGGACACAACGCGGGGCATACGCTCGTTATTGATGGCGAAAAGACCGTTCTGCATGTGATTCCCTCAGGGATTTTGCATGAAGGCGTCCAATGTGTGATTGGCAACGGCGTCGTCCTTGAGCCTCACGAACTGCTCAAAGAAATCACGACGCTTGAAGCGCGTGGCGTGCCAGTGCGTGAAAGGCTAAAAATTTCTCCGGCCTGCCCGCTGATCTTGCCTCACCACGTAGAACTGGATCTGGCTCGCGAAGAGGCGCGTGGCAAATTGAAAATCGGAACCACGGGACGTGGTATCGGGCCAGCCTATGAAGACAAAGCCGCCCGCCGTGGGCTGCGATTGGGTGATATGTTTTATTGGCAAACCTTCTCGGACCGTTTGGCCGAGGTGATGGAATACCACAACTTCATGCTCACTCAGTATTACAAAAAGCCCGCCTTAGATTTTACTCAGACTCTGGATCAGTGCGCGGATATCGCCGATCAAATGAAGGCGATGTCCGTTGATGTGGTGCCCCTGCTCCACGACCTTCGTGAGCAAGGAAAGAACATACTGTTCGAGGGCGCGCAGGGTGCGATGTTAGACGTCGACCTGGGAACCTATCCCTACGTCACGTCTTCCAACACGACCGCGGGCGGCACCGCCGTCGGCACGGGTTTTGGCCCGCGCTATCTGGACTACGTGCTGGGTATTACAAAAGCCTATGCGACCCGCGTTGGTTCTGGTCCCTTTCCTACGGAACTGTTTGACGATATTGGCGCAGGTTTGGCTGAACGTGGCCACGAATTTGGTTCCACCACGGGCAGGCCGCGACGCTGTGGTTGGTTCGATGCGGTAGCGCTGCGTCAGGCCGTGCAGGTGAACAGTATTTCCGGCCTATGTTTGACTAAGCTCGACGTCCTTGATGGTTTGGATACCATTAAAATTTGTGTCGGCTACGAGGATGGCGGCATCACAGACAGCGGACCAAACTTTGGTAGTGAATTTTACGACGGTGTTACGCCGATCTACGAAGAAGTACCGGGCTGGCAAGAGAATACTCTTGGGATACGTGAGGTAGCCGACCTGCCTGCAGCGGCGCAAAACTACATTCGCGTGGTTGAAGAGGCGGTTGGTGCTCCGGTGGACATTATTTCTACCGGTCCAGACAGAAATGAGACCATCGTGCTCAACGACCCATTCGCTGGCGCGCGAGGTATCTAATGGATTCGAAACTGCTTGAGCTGCTTGTGTGCCCAGTGACTAAGACCCCGTTGCAATGGAAGCGCGAGCAGCAAGAGTTGTGGTGTACCGCCAGTCGGCTGGCCTATCCGATAGACGATGGCATCCCCGTTTTGGTGCCGGATCAAGCGCGAGCATTGAGCGATGAAGAGCTGCGGTCGGGCTAGCGCCGGAATTTTTCTGTCGATGTTTCGTTCGCAAAGAGTCACGAAAGAGTCAGAGCTCTAATCTCTGGCATTCACATTTCGTTGACTGATTGCTACGTAGCCTAAATTCTCAAGTCACTCCTCATCAGGATCTATTATGAGTACAGCAAAGCTGGTCTCCGTCCCCGATATGCCAGACATCGCCAACCGCGCTTTATCCGAAGCGCAGGCAACTCTGGATTGGGTTGGTATGAGCAATGTTCATCAGCCGTTAAAAGTGAAAGACGGCGACCAAACCAAGGACGTTCACGCCAATATTCAAGTCTACGTTAACCTGGCAGACCCCCTGGCGAAGGGTATTCACATGTCCCGCCTCTATCTGCTTCTGGATGAGCATGCGGCGACCCGACCGCTCACTGCCTCTGGTCTAAAAATGCTGCTGGGTTCCATACTGGAATCGCACCATGACTTGAGCACCAATGCGTTTGTTCAATTTGAATTTGATCACTTTGTGCGTCGCCCGGCGCTGTTAAGCGATAATGTGGGCTGGGCTTCCTATCCCGTTATGGTCAAAGGTACGCTGATTAAGGGCCAGATTGCGTTAGAGCTTTCTGTGGAGGTTCAATATTCTTCCACTTGCCCTTGTTCTGCAGCCTTGGCGCGGCAATTGATCCAAGAGCAGTTCAAAAAAGACTTTGGTGCCGCCGGTGATGTCAGCATTGAAGCCGTTAACGATTGGCTGGGCACCGAAGAAGGTATCTTGGCCACACCTCATAGCCAGCGCAGCACCGCGAAGATTCTGGCGCGTCTGGACGGCACGCTGGAAGATCTGCCGATCACTCAACTGATCGATCACGCAGAGGAAGCGCTAAAGACACCGGTACAAAGTGCGGTGAAGCGAGAGGACGAACAAGAATTTGCGCGCTTGAATGGCAAAAACCTGATGTTCGTGGAAGACGCAGGCCGCCGGTTGAAGACAGCGCTGAGTGACGATGGTCGCTGGGAAGATTTCTGGGTGCGTATTGAGCATCACGAAAGCCTCCACGCGCACGACGCCGTGGGTGTGTTCACCAAGGGCAAGGAAGAGGGATACCTGCCGATCCCCTAGAACAAAGCAACCTCACGAGAAAGCAAAAAGGCCCAGACGGGCCTTTTTTGTTGGTCGAGTTTTATACCGAAGATCAGTGTTTGGTATGGCCCGGCAAAGACTCCAAATCGAGGCCATCAGCGAGCGCGACGGAACGCAGTGCGGCTTCAAAGATTGAGCGCGCGTGTGCGGTCATGTCCGCTAATTGTCCGTGCAGTGCACGCTGGGATGGATCATCGTCGACGCATTGCATGCAATACTTCTCAAAGCCGTTGATATCAATCAGGAGCTTCGCGATGTGGTTTGGGCATTCGCAGTTTAGGCTCGGCATCATATTTGCGATGTGTGACAACTGCTCCGGATCGAATGCGCTGACGCCAACTTGGTATTCCGTACTGGCAACCTCCGGGGCATCGACGTTGAGATACGAGCGGATCCTCTCTGAGGTAGCAGGCGCCTTAATCGCCTGTATGCCATGGGAGGCGAGCAACTGCTCGATCCGGCGGGGCGCGAAGGCGTAGATCACGACGACGCGCTGATAGTGCCGGTTGCGCAATTCGACCAAGCGCTCGACCACGGCATCGGGCAGCGTATCGCTCTCGACTACCAGCGTACCGTGTTTGCTGTTTTTGACGTGTTGGGGCTGATCCAACCATTTCTCGAGGGTCTGCGAAAAGCCACTGAAGGATGGCGTCAGCGATGGCTCGGCGCGTTCGAACAGCGTTGTCAGGTTCAGTCCAACGACGTCTGCGCCGCCATCATGATTGGCTGCCCGGCTTTGCTCGTGCCTCACCGCGAGGATGTCCAGTGCATCGTTATCCAACCTGGCGAGTTCCGCTAGAGAATGGCCTTCGCCCATGAGTCGTTTGACCAGCAGCAGCCGCTGGACATGCTCGTTGGTATAAAAACGTCGACCAGATTCGCTTCGATTTGGGGTCACGATAGAGTGCCTGCTTTCCCACTTTCTAAGTGTATGGGTAGGCACCCCGGTTAGGTTGGCGACGGCGCCGATGGTAAGTCTTTCCATTACTTTCGCCTCAATAATTAAAGTGTTAGTCCTTAGCTGACTGGGATCCAGGCGTTGCACCAGCCTGCGCCCGCCACCTGCTTGCCTGGAATCGCCGTGCAGCCGCCAAGTCCGTTGGCGCCGGCGGAGTAGAGGGCGCAGTTGCTGCAAAACTGGGTCGCGCCCGCGTCACCCGCTCGTTTGGGGTATTTGGCGATGTCCACGGCGGTGGCGTCCTTCTTATACCCAAGGGCGATGGCGATGGGGTCAGATTCCTTTAACTCCGCAGGCCCCGCTGCGACGGAAACGGAGGGAAGTAAAGAGGCGGCCCAAAGTGCGATTCCCGAATTGAGAAAGTCTCGTCTCGAATTTGTCATATCTGGTGACTCTTAAAGTTGAACATGTCTAACTAAAATCGGCCATAATGCCTATAAAGTCAACAAATATTTGGACAATTCGATCATAAAAGCCAAATCACGCCGATTTGACCATGTTTTGGTTAATTTATGGGCAAACTAGATAACGCGTTGAAGAGAGTAAGTATGAACGTGATGATCCTAGGTGCCGGGGGAGGTATTGGCCGAGCGCTGCTTGAGGAGTACATGTCTGCTCCGGGTATTACCCGCATTTATGCAACGCACCACTGCGAGGTGAGCAGCACCTCGTCGCTCGTCCGATGGCTGCACTTAGACATGTCGGACCCAGCGTCAATCATGGCGTTGGCCGATCAGGTCGATCAACCCATTCATCGCTGGATCAGTTGCACGGGTATTCTCGCCGGCGATCATGGCCAACCGGAGAAGACTCTAAGACAACTATCGTCGGACAAGCTCCAGTTTGATTACCAAGTAAATGCGCTGGGCCCGTTAACGGCCTTTTCCAGTTTGGCTAACCACTTGCGCTCGGACGATATGCGAGCCGTATTTTTGTCGGCTCAGGTAGGCAGTATCGAGGACAACCGCTTGGGCGGCTGGTACGGGTATCGAATGTCCAAGGCGGCTCTGAATATGGGAGTGCGATGTCTGGCAATAGAGTGTGCTCGCTGGCGCAGCGCCCCACTCATTGTCGCCGTGCATCCCGGTACGACAGTAACCAATCTGTCTCGCGCCTTTACGAAGACGCGCAAAACCCCGGTGCAGAGTGCTGCAGCCTGCGCTATGCAGCTTAAGGCGTTAGTCGAGTCGCTAGACAGCGATCAGACGGGGCAATTTCTAAAGCTCGATGGTCAAACGCTACCGTGGTAGTGCGTGACTATAACGCCACCGTTGCGTCACACAGAGGAATCAGAATCTCGTTCTTTCGCATAAACCACGGCATAAAGGGCGGATCATGACGCGCCCAGCGTGATTCGCCGCAGGCCTTGAGTGACAATTCGCTCATGGCATCCATCAGTTTTGCTTCGTGTTGGCGGTAGCGCGACTGCGACCAGCCTCCTCGGTATTGGAGGGCTGCCATCAACATGGGCGGCTGTTCCGAAACATTGACGACATCGGAAGAAGGCACAGGCAAGGATTCTCGATCAAAGTCGCTGGGCATGACAAAAGAGATGAGCCATTGGCCATCTTCAGCGCCGGCCTGCTGTATTACAGGCGCTGTCATCGCGATTTTTTCCTCGCTGGCATTGTCACCGCTGATGAAGTCAAACAGCGGCCGAAACGCTTCGCTGCCAGCTTCGTCAAAGTCCGCGGCAACGCGGACAGTGGCAAGCATGTGGGGCGCATAGCGACGTACTTCAATGTCATTGGTGGATTCCACTACGTCGAAGGCCAACGATTCAATGGCGTGTGTCAGGCTTGAACAGCTCAGCAACGCGGCCGTTACAAATGGGGCGATAAAACGAGTCATAGGGTGGCTCCGATGAAAGGCCACAACATTTCAAAGGTCGAGTGAACGAAAGATGAAAATAACGACAGCGGCGCATCAAACCGCTGCCTGAGCAGGTGCCGACGCGTTAGCGGGCTTGCCCGTGATATTCCTCGTTGGGCACCATGGCGGTCCCACTGGCAACACGATTGGTCATGTTGAAAAACGCGGCTACGCTGGTGATATCCCAAATGTCGCGGTCGCTGAAACCGTGGTCTCGCAGCGTTTGACGGTCCGCCTCTTCAACCGTCGCGCTGGCGGTGGTGAGCAGTGCGGCAAAATCGAGCATTGCCCGCTGTCTAGGCGCTACGTCAGCAGTCTTGTAGTTCATTACCAGTTGTTCACCCAGAATGGGGTTGCCGGACAGTTCGCGCACCGCAGCGCCGTGAGCGGTCAAACAATAGAAACAGCGATTAATCGAGGACACGACCACCGCGATCATTTCGCGTTCCAGCTTGGTTAAGCCACTGTTGGCCAGCATTAAATCGTTGTAAAACGTGGTGAACGCATTGAGTTTGTCGATGTCGAATGCGTAGGCTTGCAGGACATTGGGGACCATGCCGAGTTTGTCGTTACAAATGTCGAAGTATTTTTGTGTGGCCTCCGGCAGGGGGTCCATCATCGGCAGATCCAGGGCGGTTGGGGTTTTCATAACTTCTCCAGTTTCGTGCGGTGATGCTAAAACCGACACTGACCTCAGTGCAACCAGCGCATGATCTCGTCAACCAACTCAGCCGAGGTAGGACGCACATCCAGGGTCAATCCACTGTGTGCGGTATCGAGCGTCTCAAATTGGCTACGCAGCAGCTCCGCTGGCATGAAGTGATCGTGTCTGAGCCCTAACCGGTTGGCAATTAACTCGTAATCGCCGGTCAACAGGACGCTGCGCACGTAGCTCTGTTCGAAGCCTAAGGTTTGTCGATAAGAGGCCTTGAGTGCAGAACACGCCAGAACGGCGGTTTCGTCTGCGTGGTACTGATCCACCAACCGGCGCAAATCAGTCAGCCAAGGCTGACGATCACGATCGTTCAAAGGGCGACCAGCGGCCATTTTTTTGATGTTCGATTCTGGATGGAAGTCATCGGCATCAAACATTTCACAGCGAAGGCGACGGGCTAATTCGATGGCTACCGTGCTCTTGCCGCTGCCGGCGACACCCCAAACGACGACGATCAAGCCGCGCCACCATTGAAAATAAAGTGCGCAACAACAATAGCGTAACCGGGGATAGTCGTATGTAATGGTGCCCAGGAGAGGACTTGAACCTCCACGGGGTTGCCCCCACTAGCACCTGAAGCTAGCGTGTCTACCAATTTCACCACCTGGGCATTGATATGCTTTATAACTAAATTCTAATATTTTTGACAAGTTATTTTTCACAATACCC
>MDSV01182149.1_pt1 | contig 31317 bp, 27 predicted proteins | sample 810851 | NCBI WGS metagenome assembly MDSV01 (sample SAMN05326640, study PRJNA326480) | marine metagenome | isolation source: seawater | place: Atlantic Ocean: North East | collected 2012 | reverse complement strand
TGATATACATGGTATTGCACCACATAGAGTTTACCTGATTTCACTACAGCCGAACTGTACTTGCTTTCTGTTGCACTTGTCCATATCTCACGATAGATGGGTGTTACCCATTATGTTGCTCTATGGTGTCCAGACTTTCCTCTTTAAAAAATTAAAGCGATAGTATCAGTAATTACCTAGGCAAATATAGATAATAGATTTTATATCCTAGACTATTAAATTAATTACTTTTGCTGATATGAAGTTTAAATTATTAAAGACGGATCAAAAATCTAAAGCTAGACTAGGTGAAATTAAAACAGCACATGGGTTAATAAAGACTCCTATCTTTATGCCAGTTGGAACCTCAGGCACAGTAAAGGGTGTGCACCAACATGAACTTCTTGAAGACACATTAGCACAAATAATATTAGGAAATACTTACCACCTTTATCTAAGACCAGGCCTTGATATTATTGAAGGAGCTGGGGGATTACATGAATTTATGGGATGGAAAAAACCATTACTTACCGATAGTGGAGGATATCAAGTCTATTCTTTATCGGAAAAAAGAAAAATTACAGAAAAAGGGGTTAAATTTCAATCACACATTGATGGTAGCTATCACTTTTTTACCCCTGAATATGCAATAGATGTACAAAGAAGAATAGGAGCAGACATCATAATGGCGTTTGATGAATGCACCCCATATCCTTGTGAGTATGAGTACGCAAAACGATCTATGCACATGACCCATAGATGGCTCAAAAGATGTTGTGAGAGATTTGATTCTACTGAAAGTAAATATGAATTCGAGCAAAGTCTCTTCCCTATTGTACAAGGAAGTGTCTATAAAGATCTACGTTTACAATCAGCTGAGAAAGTTGCAGGTTTTGAAAGAGAAGGGAATGCAATCGGAGGGCTATCAGTAGGAGAGCCTCATGAAATTATGTACGAGATGAGTGAGACAGTCTGTTCAATATTACCATGGGAAAAACCAAGATACCTTATGGGAGTAGGGACTCCTACAAATCTTTTAGAAAATATAGCACTTGGAATTGACATGTTTGATTGCGTAATGCCTACAAGAAATGCTAGAAACGGGATGATCTTCACCTCAGAAGGGACAATCAATATAAAGAATAAAAAGTGGGAGAATGATTACAATCTATTGGACCCTAAAGGAACTTCATATGTAGACAATACTTATACCAAAGCATATGTGCAACATCTATTTAAAACTAATGAGCTGCTAGGGAAACAGATTGCAAGTTTACATAATATCCGTTTTTACTTATGGTTAATGGAACAAGCACAAGGACAATTAGAAGCAGGAACCTTTACTTCCTGGAAAAATCTAATGGTAACAAAGCTAGATACTCGTTTGTAGATGAGGAAAATAGATCTATATATTATCAAGAAGTTTTTGGGAACCTTTTTTTTTACTCTAACATTAATACTGTTAATTGTTATCATCTTTGATATCTCAGAGAAAATTGATGATTTTCTGGAGCATGAAGTGAGTTTGCGATCCATTATTATAGATTACTATTTTAATTTCATCCCTTACTTTGGAAACCTTTTCAGCCCTCTGTTTATTTTTATCTCCGTTATATTTTTTACTTCAAAGATGGCTAATAATTCAGAAATTATTGCAATATTAAATAGTAGAATGAGTTTTAAGCGTTTATTAAGGCCTTTTATAATATCAGCCATAATCTTAGGAACTTTATCATTTATACTAGGCAACTTCATTATACCCGCATCCAATAATGAAAGAATTAATTTTGAGAATAAATACATCAGAAATAAAAGACTATCTAATGCGAAAAACATCCATATGCAAATACTTCCAGGTCAATATATTTACATGGAAAGCTTCAATTATAAAAGAAAAATAGGATACAAATTTACCCTGGAGAATTTTAAAGAAGGTCAACTCATCTCAAAACTAAAAGCAGATTATATACAATTTGATAGTATCAAGGGAAAGTGGGATGTAAATAACTATGAGATAAGAGAATTTCTAACAAATAAAGAAAACATCAATCAAGGAAGCAAACTAGATACAACACTAAACCTACATCCTAAAGAATTTACAAAAAATACAAGCCTTGTAGAAACTATGAATATGTTTGAATTAAATGATTATATTGCCAAAGAAGAATTAAAAGGGAGCGAACAACTAGTGTATCATAAAATTGAAAAGCATAAGAGAAATGCTTTCCCTTTTGCATCCATAATACTTACTTTGATTGCAGTAGCAATTTCAAGTAGAAAAACAAAAGGGGGAATTGGCATTCATCTAGGAATTGGCATACTCATTGCCTTCACCTACATTCTATTTATGCAAATCAGCACCACCTTTGCTACTAATAGCAACTTAGCCCCTGCACTAGCAGTCTGGATTCCTAATATAATATATTCTATACTAGCTCTTTTTCTTATGAATAAAGCTAAGAGATAATATTAAATATATAAATTAATTTCTTACTAACTTTCTATATTTAATTCGTTTAGGAGATATATTCCCCATCCTCTTCTTGCGACTTTCTTCATAGTCAGAATAACCCCCTTCAAAATAAACAACATTTGAATCTCCTTCAAAAGCAAGAATATGAGTACAAATTCTATCCAGGAACCACCTATCGTGAGAAATAATCACTCCACAACCAGCAAAGTTATGTAACCCTTCCTCTAATGCTCTTAATGTATTAACATCTAGATCGTTAGTTGGCTCGTCCAATAGAAGCACATTAGCTTCTTGGCGTAAAGTCATAGCTAAATGCAAACGGTTACGCTCCCCACCTGAAAGCACTCCCACTTTTTTATTTTGGTCAGAGCCATTAAAATTGAATTTTGCGACATAAGCTCTTGAATTCATAAGCTTACCACCAACATTTACTTGCTCCTGCCCTCCTGTTATTTGTTCCCAAATGGTCTTTTCTATATCAATCTCGACATGTTGCTGATCTACGTAAGCAATCTTTACAGTCTCACCTATTTTGAATATGCCCGAATCTGGATTCTCTTGTCCCATAATCATACGAAATAAAGTAGTTTTTCCTGCGCCATTTGGGCCAATAATTCCAACAATTCCTGCAGGAGGAAGTTTAAATTCTAGGTTCTCATAAAGGAGTTTATCACCAAATGCTTTGCTCACTCCTTCCGCATCAATAACATTAGTACCCAATCTAGGTCCTGGCGGAATATATAATTCGATTTTATCTTCTTTCTGTCTCCCCTCATCACCTAGTAATTTTTCATAATTACTCAAACGAGATTTTGATTTTGTACGTCTTCCTTTTGGAGACATACGTACCCACTCCAACTCACGCTCTAACGTTCTTCTTCTTTTGCTTTCTGTTTTCTCCTCTTGCGCTAATCTTTTTGTTTTTTGCTCCAGCCATGATGAATAGTTTCCTTTCCAAGGAATCCCCTCACCTCTATCTAATTCTAAGATCCAACCAGCTACATTATCCAAGAAATACCGATCGTGCGTAATAGCAATAACTGTACCCTTATATTCTGAGAGATGTTGTTCTAACCATAAAACTGATTCAGCATCAAGATGGTTAGTTGGCTCATCCAATAATAAGATATCTGGCTCCTCTAACAATAAACGACAAAGAGCAACTCTTCTTCTTTCTCCTCCTGATAATACTGAGATCTTAGCGTCAGGTTCTGGACACCTTAAAGCATCCATAGCAATATTAAGTTTAGTGTCAATATCCCAAGCACCAAGGGCTTCAATCTTATCCTGAAGTTCTCCCTGCTCTTTCATCAGCTTTTCCATTTTGTCAGAGTCTTCATAGTTCTCAGGCAATCCAAAAGCATCATTTATTTGATTATATGCCTCCATGGCGTCTACAGCCTCCTGCATCCCTTCTTTTACAATTTCAATTACCGTTTTACTATCATCCAACTTTGGTTCTTGTTGCAAATAACCTACATTATAGCCATCCAAGAAAGTGATATCTCCTTGATATTGTTTTTCTACACCTGCGATTATCTTTAAAAGAGTAGATTTACCTGAACCGTTTAAGCCAATAATACCAATCTTAGCACCATAGAAAAAGGAAAGATAAATATCTTTTAATACTTGGTTGTTATTATTGTTAAAAGACTTAGAAAGCCCAGTCATTGAAAAAATTATTTTCTTGTCGTCTGACATAATATTTGTATTTTTGAATTACAAAAGTAATTATTAAATTCCTTAAAATTTAAAAGATGAAAAAAAGTATTGGATTCTCTATATTATTAATTGTTATAGGTATTTGTTTCCTATTAGACAACCTAAATTATGTTCATATTTCAGTAGCAGAACTCATCAGAACATACTGGCCTGTAATTCTTATTTGGATGGGAATCGAAAAATTAATGAGAGACTTGAAATAAACGACCTTGCATTGCATTCCTTTCCTCTAAGCGTTTGTCAACCAAATGCTTTACTTCAAAATTCTTTAATCCGTATTTTGGATGTATCAACATTCTAGCTGGTGATTCACTAAAAAAGCGTTCTATAATAATCTCTGGCTTTAGTAATTCGATAAAATCAACTACTAAATCAATGTATTCATTCAACTCCATAAAAGTAAACATCTCAGGGGTTTTTTTAAACTGAACCGCCATCATAGTATGTTTTACAATTTGTAAATGATGAATTTTAAGTGTATTAATTGGTAACTCAGAAACTTTTCTGGCATGCTCCAACATATCTTCTTTAGTTTCTCCTGGTAAACCAAGAATCAAGTGCCCGCCCAAATGAATACCCCTACCATCTGCTCTATCAAAAGCATCAATTGCATCCTCATGAGTTTGACATCTATTAATAGTATGGAGAGTATTATTATTTGTAGATTCTAAGCCAAATTCTAATTTTATAAAGGCCCCCTTTATGACTAACTTCTGAAGATAATCTAATACATCATTCTTAATACAATCAGGACGAGTAGCAATAACCAGGCCTATAACATCTTTATGCTCCAATGCCTCCTCATACATCTTTTTTAAATCATAGAGTGGTGCATAAGTGTTGGTATACGCCTGAAAATAGGCTAAGTACTTTTGCGCTCTATATTTCTTAGCAAAAAATGCAATTCCTTCATCTATCTGCATTTTTATTGATTTAATTGGCTTGCAATAATCAGGATTAAAAGTATTATTATTGCAATAGGTACAGCCACCCACTCCTTTAGTCCCATCTTTATTTGGACATGTAAAACCAGCATTTATAGATACTTTCTGGACTCTAGTCCCAAACTTCTCCTTAATAAATGATGTGAAATCCTTATATCTTCTCCTGTGCTCCATATTATAAAAGTATATAATACTCAAAAAAAACTATCAAATTCATCATACTAGCAGAAAACCTATCAGGTTAACCAGTGTATATCTAATTCTTAGCTATACTATTAGAGTCCTTCCTAGCTTGTAAGATATCATTTAATTCTTTAATCTTATCGCTAACACTATGCTCAAAACACCAAGGAAATATAGCATGAATAAAAGCTCTAGCAGCTATTAGTTTTAATTTTATTACAAAACTCATAGCCTTTAATAAATGCTGAAAATAAGTTTCTCCTACTGAATTTGGATGATCTTTAAAAATATTCTTCATAATATATCTGCTAATTTAAAAGTGTCTTTTAACCTAACCCCTCTCTCGCTTTGTTCTACAGTGCAACATTCACTATAGTTGTCATGTTGTAAAAATACAATGTATTCCTGATCTACAGCTTCTTTAAGAAACTTTTCTTTCTCTGTTAAAGTCAGTAAAGGCCTAGTATCATAGCCCATAATATAAGGCAACGGTATATGCCCTGTACTTGGCAATAGATCAGCTGCAAAAACTATAATCTTATCTTTATACGTTATATGAGGGATCATCTGAGAATCAGTATGCCCATCTACAAAAAGCACGTCAAAATTAGGAAAAATGTTTTTTTCTTTCTCAACAAAATTAAGATGTCCGGACTCTTTAATTGGAATAATATTTTCTCTTAAAAATGAGGCTTTTTCTCTATTATTGGGAACAGTAGCCCAATTCCAATGATCAATATTGCTCCAATATTTTGCATTCTTGAAAGTCATTTCAAACCCAGTTCTAGATTTATTCCATTTTACGCTACCTCCACAATGATCAAAATGCAAATGTGTAAGAAAAACATCTGTAACATCATCAGCTAAAAAACCATGCTGTGCTAAAGAAGAATGCAAATTAACATCACCATGTAGATAATAATGCCTTAAAAATTTATCATCTTGTTTATCTCCTATTCCATTGTCAATTAGAATAAGCCTATCACCATCTTCAATTAAAAGTGATCGCATAGCCCAAGAACATAAATTATTTTTATCTGCAGGATTACTTCTACTCCAAATTACTTTTGGTACAGCCCCAAACATTCCGCCACCGTCTAATTTAAAGAAACCTGTATCTATTGTGTACAATCGCATGTTAGTAAATTTAAATTAGTCAAAAATAACAATTGCTTTTAATCTCTACTTTTAATTTCATATAATTTTCTCAAAAAATGAAGATACATCTGATTGCAATAGGGGGAAGCGCCATGCATAATATGGCCTTAGCTCTGCATCATAAAGGATTTAAAGTTACAGGCAGTGATGACGCCATCTTTAGTCCAAGTAAAGAACGTTTAGCAAAATACAAGTTGCTACCAGATGAATTAGGATGGTTTCCTTCTAAAATTAATTCTGAATTAAATGCGATTATTCTTGGAATGCACGCAAGAGAAGACAATCCAGAATTAAAGAAAGCCAAAGAATTAAATATCCCAGTATTTTCTTATCCTGAATATATTTATGAACAAAGTAAAAATAAAAAACGAGTTGTTATAGGGGGCAGCCATGGAAAAACTTCCATTACTGCGATGATATTACATGTACTTGAGAATTTAGATATTGACTGTGATTTTATGGTTGGTGCTCAATTAGAAGGTTTTGATACTATGGTAAAATTAACTAATGATGCCCCTACAATTATATTAGAAGGAGATGAATACTTGAGCTCTCCAATAGACAGACGGCCGAAATTCCATTTATATCAGCCACATATAGCTGTTCTAAGTGGTATTGCTTGGGATCATATTAATGTATTCCCAACCTTTGAGGTATATATAAACCAATTTCGAATCTTTAAGAATATGGTGAAAGAGACTCTTATATATTGCTCAGAGGATGCTGAATTAAGCAAACTTGCAAAAGAGGAGACAAAATGCAAGTTAATTCCTTATTCAACACCTTGTCATAAAATAGAAAATGGGATAACTTCACTAGCAGAAACAGAACTTTTAATATTTGGAGAACACAATTTAATGAACCTGAATGCTGCAAGAATAGTATGTAACGAGTTAGGGATTTCAAACTTCGATTTCTATCAAAAAATAGCAAGTTTTAAAGGCGCCTCTAATAGACTAGAGTTAATAAAAAAAACAAAAAACTCAGCAATCTATAAAGACTTTGCGCACTCCCCTTCTAAATTAAAGGCAACCTCTTCTGCAATGAAAAAACAGTTTAGTAATAGAAAATTAGTTGCCTGTATAGAACTACACACATTCAGCAGTTTAAATAAAGAGTTTTTAATCCAATATGAAGGCTCTATGAATGAGCCTGATACCGCAATTGTTTATTTCAACCCTGAAGCTGTCGAACATAAAAAAATAAATTCAATAACAAAAGAACAGGTACACAATGCTTTTGGTCGTAAAGATCTAAAGGTGTTTACTAACTCAACAGAATTAGAACAATATCTAATAACACTAGATTGGGAAAGTCAGAATCTTTTAATGATGAGCTCAGGAAACTTTAATAATATTAAATTATATAACCTAATAAAATAGAAACTATTGGTTAGTAGTTTTTTAGTTTGTTATTATTTTTACTTACTTAAAGATAATACCTAATTATATGTCACTAACTTTGTTACATGAGATTCATTATAACCCTCCTTCTAATTTCATATGTTAATTTGGCATCTAGCCAAAACAACTTAAACTACTTAGGTACATTAATTCTGAGTAACAATATGCCAATTAGTTTTAAACTTGATCTTATTGAGAAAGAAGGTATAGTCAGCGGAACTTCTATCACAAATATTGGAGAAGAAGATGAAACAAAAAGTGAAATTATGGGACTATATTTTAAATCTGATAAATCGTTTCAATTAAAAGAAACACAGATTTTACAAACAACCTCAGAAGCACCTCTAAATACATTTTGCTATATAAATATGAACTTATCCTTTAAAGGTTTCCTTGGGAAAAAACGCCTAGAAGGAACTTTCATAGGTAATTTTCTAGATAGTACAGAGTGTGCTAGCGGCAAGATAATCTTGATGGAAGAAAAAAAGCTAAAAAAAAGATTAGAGAAAGTAAAAAAGAGAATAGAGAAGAAACATCCAAATATATCTAATGAAACAACATTAATAGAACAAACAAAAACTCTAAGAAAGGGAGACAGCCTCTCAATAAACTGGCAGAGCAATAAAATGAAATTATTCATCTGGGATGCTAATAAAGAAGATGGAGACAAAATAGAATTAAAAATAAACAACAAAATTATTCTTAATAATTTTGAGACTAAGAACAAACGCAAAAAAATACGGCTAGGATTAGAAGAAGGAGAAAATATCATCGAGATAAAAGCAACTAATCTAGGCACCTCACCACCCAATACAAGCCGTATCGAGTTAGTTGATGATAAAACTAGATATCCTATACTAATACAGCTTGAGTTAGGAAAGGTAGCAACAATTAGGATTATTAAATAAAAAACCCAGAACCTTAGTTCTGGGATATCTTTCCTTGTGAACTCGGAGGGATTCGAACCCCCAACCTCCAGAGCCGTAATCTAGTGCACTATCCAGTTATGCTACGAGTCCTAAAACGGCTGCAAATATAATCTATTTAGTAATGTAATCTGCTTAATCAAATAATTTCCACATCTAATCCATAAAGAACTAGATCCTCTTGCAGAGGGACTAACACCTCATACCTCCCAATCGCAATCTCACAGACACCTTTATAATGTGCAAGCAAGGCACATTGTTCAGCTTGTAATTCATCATGCTCACAAATTGCAACTAAACAATTAATTACATGTTCAAAAGTATTATGCTCGTCATTAACCAGAAAGAGAGCCTTATCAGCAACTCTACTAGAATGAGTTTTATACGAAAATTTAGGCAACCTTTTCATAGTAATTATTTTTTACCAAATTTAACTTTTGTTTCCTCTCCTCTCAATAATCTTTCAATATTTTTTTGATGAGTTATTAACGAAAGAATCGGTACAAAAATTGCAAATAGATTTAAAGATGCGTTAGTAGAATTCAAAACAAACATCACAAAGAAAGGAAAAGATATAGATGAAATCATTGAGCCAAGTGAAACATATCTTGAGATCATGAAGATAAAAATAAAAACAAATAAAGAAAATAAAGCTGCTTGAAAGTGCAAGCCAATTAAGAGCCCTAACATTGTAGCTATCCCTTTACCTCCTCTAAATCCAGTATAAACAGGAAATAAATGTCCAATAACTGCTGCAATACCAGAAACTAGCTGGATCTCAAAGATTATCTCATTAGGTAATGAAGTTAAGTCACCTAATAAGCAAACATAATTAACAGCAAGCCACCCTTTAAAGATGTCCATGAAAAGAACCGGAGCACCGGCACTTTTACCTAATACACGAAATGTATTGGTGGCTCCAGCATTACCACTACCATATTCGCGAACATCAGTATTATAAAAAACTTTACCTACCCAAACAGCAGAGGGGAATGCCCCTGTTAAATACGAAATTAGAACTAATATTATAACTTCTAAAGTAATCATCTAAAGGCGAGCAAGATAATGATTAATACTTCTTCTTAATATATTTTAGAAACTGTTCCGTAACATCATCATTAGCAGACATGTAACGATAAGATCGTTTCCCTCTCATCTCTTCGGCTTTTCTTTTCTTAAGCTTAACATCATTAATTGCAGTAGTAAAATCTACATTAGTTGACCAAGCCTTCATTACACCATTTTTATATTGGAAATAATATTCATCATATAACTCTGTCATTAAATAAATCGTTAAAATATCTGAATTTGTTCCCTTCTCTATAATCAAATAACCATCAAGTGTTGAATTTACTTGTCTCTCCATAATACTACTTACAGCAATGGACCCTTTTGCAACATAAGCCTTGTTTTTGTTATCCCATTTTAATTTTGTTTTTGCAAAAACAATAGAATTACTCATTTCATCTGGAAACTTAGAATACTCATCAGTCATTTCCAAGTCAACAAGCAAAGTCTCCCCTTTATCCTTACCTACAACCCGACTTAAGTTCTTTGCAAACTTCTCATCATATTGAAACAACTCTTCTCCAGGAGCACTATATAGATCCTCTGCCATGACCTTTAAAGCATCTTCAGAAAAGAAAAAATCTAGCATTAAAAAACCCTCAATCTCTGTTTCTTTAGAACTCATATCATGCATAGCATTTCCTACAGAATTAAGTGTAACTTGTCCTAAATCAAGACCTAAATCCATCACCCCTTCTCCAGCCGTCTTGCATTCTTTATCATACAAAGTATAATAATTTGAAAGTGAATCAGGGCCACCAACAATATATGCAGACGTCTTATTATCATATTGTAAGGTATAAGAAGCAGGTAAAACACTTAAATCAAGTGCAGTACGCTTCTTTCTACTTAAGAATGTTGAATAGAAATCCGTAGAGTCGAAACTCATAACAAGAGCTGTCGACAAAAGATCATCTTGCTCATTATATAATTCCTTCTCCAATACAAATCTTATATTCTTCGGGTCAACTATTGACCTAAATCTTACCCACTCTTTATTCAACAAAGTGCAAGAATGCTTTATCATAAAATAACCATCAAAAGTTAAATTCTTCTGATCAGAAATTAGATCAATACTCCCTTTAAAATCAAATTTACTGTCAATATGAAATAACTCATCATTATCAACATCACCTCTAGCAATTGTTATCGTATCCTCATCTACTCTTATTTCTTTAAAAAAGATCTGCTGCTCATTATTCATAACATCTTTATAAGTATAATTACCACTAGCTATATAATTATTTGCTGATCTGATTTCTACAGTAGCATCAGTAAATGTATGATATTCAGTTAAGTCATCTGCTAAAATCTTAGCACTATACAAAGTCTCGATAATAGCCTGTTTAGCAATAGTAACTATACCTGAATCTGGGAAAATAACTGCATCAGCAACTACTATCTTTTCTACACCAGCTGCATGGATTATATAATCCTTCAAACTATAGAAAGTAGTTTTAGCAAGAAAGCGCAAAGAATCTTGATCAGGATGCACAGATATAAATTCAGAGCCTTCTCCATTATCATCTTCAGCTCCCAAGGTTAGAAATTCATTATCCATTTCCCATCTAAGATTATCAATATATGTTATATATTGATTTTCAGGCAATTCTACATAAGAGTCAGTGCCATTAGAATAGAAATAACCTTCACGCATTACTAAATCGATATGAGTCTTAAGATCATTTGCCTTAAAAGCTACATTGCCAGAATCCTCTAAGACTCGTAGACTAGCAGTATCAGAGCCAAACCAATTTGCATTATATGTAAATAGACTAGCATTAACCTTTGACTTGTCAAGAGACATTATCCCACCACCTGTAACACCAGTTGGTCTAATTAATAGATTGCCATTTAAAGTAGCTTGAGAATGATAAAAATCAAAATCGGCTTTTATCTTATTAACATTTAACCTGTCATTATAAGGTTCAAAGTGAGCATAAGTCTCGGTATTCTTTACACTAGGGAACTCTATACCAGTTGCGACCTCATTAATAACGAATAATTGAGTAAAAAGATTAGTTGAGTCAGGAAAAAAGAAGATCTCATTAGCACTTGCCTTTGATGTTAGGTATTCAAAATCACCACTTCCTTTTAATCCTTCGTGACTCAAATTAATATCATCATAATACCTGCCCTTTCCACCATAAATCGAGAAACCGCCAGTAGGTGTTTCTGTATTAAATCCTAATGAATAATCCTGTTGCAACCTTAAAGTATCATCAAAAATTGGGAAGATACCCGCAGACTCAAAGGTGCCAGCAAACCATAAGCCCTTACCAGAATAATTATCTAAACTATCAATTGTAAAAGGCTGTAGATGAAATGAAAATCTATCTCTCTCATACACACCATCATAAATTGACTGATTATCATAATATGCATACGAATCATAATAAGAACTAAATATAGGAAACTCAGGAAAACTATCTCTCCTGATGCCTGATTTGTTGTTTGGATGATCAATCCTTAAATCACCAGTTACCGCCTCTATTACGGTTTTAACAGGTGTTAGGATCTCGTTACCCCTCATATCTTTTTGTATAGGCTGTATTGGAACAGAGAGCTGGACAGAATCAATATGATTGAGATCCACTTTAAAGTCTTCATAATGAAATAAAAACTCTCTACCAAATAGATTTAATCTACCTCTTCCTGCAATAACCTGACCATTAAAAATAAAATCCCGATCTCTCCTCACAACAATCAAACCATCTTGAGGATACAAATAAACACCCCTTTTTTGACTTACCTCAACATTATAAATACCTAAGATGTTAAGATCCTTTGTTTCTAAATTCAATGCTGCATTCACCAAATTTTTATCCCCTGTTTTGTATTGACCTGACTTAATAACAGAATTGAATGAGATAACATCATAATCTCCTAGATTAGAAGCTGCATTAACATAGTTATACAACTTAGGCAGTACTGTTACTCTTTCCATCCCGAAATCATAAAAAATAAACCCATCATTAGCTAACTGAATTAGATAGTGTTGTATTTGCACTAAAGGAAATTTAGCAAAACGAGCAAAATCTTCTACATAGAATTTTTCTTCTTGTTTAGCAGTGACATAATTTTTTACAAGTAATAGCGGATGAATAGCATCAACACCTTGCATGGACTCAAACTTAGATCGCAAATATCTATCTATTGATTCAAATTCAACTCTAGATTCTGCTGATCCAGGCAATGAACCAAAAGTTATAATATCAGTATCAATATCCCACTCCAATAATTCAAAATCCATTGTCACATTATGATAAGTATTAAGCATAGGTGCGCCTGAGAGTCCATTTACTTTCCGATAAAGCTGCAACTTTCTTTCACTATTAATATATTTAAACTGTAGACTACCATGATAAATAGAATCGTTATCAAAAAATATCTTTACTCCTGCTCCATTAGCAACTATCCTATCAGAATCTATACTAAAACGATTAGCATTTGCAATAAACACATCGTGTCCATTTCTTTTAAAAATAATCTTTGCTTCAGCATATTTACCGCCATCTGCAACAAATTCTTTGCCCTGAATTTTATAACCACCTCTATAATCAATATTTGGAAAAATTTCTTGCAACTCTATATTCTTACTATAAGAGGTGAACTTAGGAAACAGCTTTCCTTTCTTGCCTTTAGTAAGCTTATTTACTGCCTGACCTATAATCGGTTCTAGAAAGATATGCTTATTATAAAAGATAGAAGAGTCTGCAATAACTTCACTTTTTCTAGTATCTATCTTGTATGATTTGATCTCAACAAAAACAGAGTCCTTTGAATATCCATGTGATTCCCAATTCATCAATCCATTCTGACCAAACCACTCATGTGAAATAAAATGATATTTTCCTGTAGTACCAAAGATAGTATATAAACCATCAGCTGTAGAACAACTTAAATCAAATGGAGTATCAAAAACAATTACTGGTTCAGTCATTCTAAATTCAAAATGAAAATCTATATTACTTACTCGCCACTGAGCTGATCTACTTGCTCTTAAGATATTCTTCTTTGTCAAATCAGATGAAAATGCACAAAAGAGCATCAATTTATTAGTGGTATTAACACCTAAGGCTTCATTAAAAACATTCAGCCATTCTAACAACAGGACAGAACCTCTCCTGCTATCATCAATATTAATAACTGCTGAAAGAAACTTAGAAAAATGAGGATTTGGCCTTAACCTCTTTGATAACATCTTATTAGAAATCTGGATTATATTAGATTTCTCCTCTTCTGATAAATTTTTAGATTGCTTTGAGAATCTTCTATAAACTAATTTTAATTCATCATTATTAGTAGCCGTCATAAAACCATCTAACTCTAAAAGGTAAGTCGGGAATTCCTTTGAGAATTTTGTTAGCTTCTTCTGAGAAAAAGCACTCAGAGAGAATAATAGAGCAAACAAAAATAGTATTATGCTCTTCTTAGGTGTAGCATTTGCCATTTATCTTTATTTTTTACAACAACTAATTCCAACCCAAGTTGTCCAGTCTTTTCCAATATTAAGGGAATATCTTCCTTCAGAAAACCGCTTAAGAGGATTTCTCCATCATCTTTCATTTGATCAACATAAATTTCAATATCATTGAGTATAACATTTCTACTGATGTTTGCTAAGACAACATCAAATTTTGTATCACCAATATCATTTATGTCACCATGAATAAAATTAATATTTGAAATATTATTTAATTGTGAGTTCTCCTTAGCATTCTTAAATGCCCATTCATCAGAGTCAATTGCAATTAAATGTCTAGCTCCTAACTTAGAAGCTAAGATTGCTAGAACACCAGTGCCACTACCCATATCTAAAATGAATTTCTCTTTAAGATCTAGATTAAACATCTCATTCACCATTAATAAGGTAGTCTGATGATGTCCAGTACCAAAAGACATCTTAGGTGTAATAATAATTTCATACTTTAAAGCTGGAAAATTATTATGGAAATGCGCACGAATCACACAGCTATCATTAATCACAACAGGAGAATAATTACTCTCCCATTCTGCATTCCAATTTCTCTGTTCTACTTTATTTATTGTAAAAGACACCTTTGTCAACTTTGAAATTTCAGATAAGATCTCTTTTGCAGCATCTGTATCTAATAGTTGAGTCTGCACATATGCCCTTATACCACCTTCAACTTCAGAATAAGACTCAAATTCAATCTCATTGAGTCTTGCAACTAAAATATCCGCATATGGATTCACTTCATTTAATCTAATATCAAACTCAGTGTATTCCATTAGAATGAATTCGTTATTGCTACAAAATCATCAGCATTTAATGATGCTCCACCAATCAAACCTCCATCAATATCTGGCTGAGAGAATAATTCAGCAGAATTAACAGGATTACAACTTCCACCATATAAAATTGAAGTGTCATTAGCAACATTACTGCCATATCTCTTTCTAACAATATCTCGAATGAAGTTATGAGCCTCTTGCGCCTGATCAGAGCTAGCTGTAACCCCAGTTCCAATTGCCCAGATTGGCTCATATGCTATAACGATCTTAGAAAAATCTTCAGCTAGTAAATGAAATAAACTATCCGATATCTGTGAGTTAAGCCATTCAAAATGGGCTCCACTCTGTCTTTGCTCTAAACTCTCTCCACAACAGAAGACTACTTCTAAATTATTTGCTAATGCTTGCCCAACCTTCAATTTCAATAACTCATTTGTTTCACTAAAATTTGTTCTCCTCTCTGAATGCCCTAAAATGACATATTTAGCAGCACATGAAGCTATCATCTCAGCTGAAACTTCTCCAGTAAAAGCACCTTTATTGCTTGCACTACAATCTTGTGATGCTATAAATATATTTCTTCTATCATTACACATCTTTCCCAACTTATATAGATGAATAAATGAAGGAGCAAGAACAACCTCTATTTTGCTGTCTAAGGATATCTTTCCTAAGATATCTTCTACAAGAGTAATACCTTCAACTCTATCTAAATTCATTTTCCAATTAGCTGCAACTATTTTCTTTCTCATTTTAATTAAGTCTTATACGGGGGTCAAGCCACCCATAAATTAAATCTACGATTATATTAATTATTACAAAAATCAAGGAAATAAATAGTACTGAACCCATAACCACAGGTAAATCTAGCTTGTTTAAAGCATCAACTATCTCTTTACCTATACCATTCCAAGCAAAAATATATTCCACAAAAACAGCACCCGCTAACATTGATGCAAACCAACCTGAAACTGCTGTTATTACCGGATTCAATGCATTACTTAAGGCATGCTTAAAAATTACCAAGAATTTACTTAACCCTTTTGCAGTAGCTGTCCTTATATAGTCCATAGAAAGCACCTCTAACAAAGAATTTCTGCAAAGTTGTATTATAACAGATAATGGGCGGATTGCTAATGTAATTGCTGGCAGAATTAGATTGTTGATTTGTAAAAACAAACCCCTTCCATAATCATCAACCTCATAAAGACTCCCTGTCATATTTAAACCAGTATAGCTATTCAGAACAAAACCAAATAACCAAGCAATTATTATTGATGCAAGAAAAGAAGGTAATGACATCCCTATTACTGAAATAAACAATACTAACTTATCAAAGAAAGTGTCCTTATAAAGCGCAGAGATGACACCTAAAATTACTCCTATAAACAACGCAATAACTATAGAGGAAGATGCCAAAACTAAAGTATTCTTAAAGGTTTCTAATACTATTATTGAGACAGGAGTACCAGTCCTCACAAAAGATTCTCTAAGATAAGGAACTTTAAAAACTAAGGTGTGACCAGCAATCGAAAATAATCGTTTGAATTGATATTTTCCATTAGATAATGATGTGAAAGAATTAGGAGTATTATGATGTAATGAAAGAGGAGAAACATCATTCAAATACAGAGCATACTGCTCACCTAAAGGGCGATCAAAACCATACTTCTTATTTATAACAGCTAGCTGATTCGAATCTTCCCGCTTATCTAACATCATGCGAGCAGGATCCCCAGGTAATACATTAAATAAAAAGAAAACCAATGTTAGCACCCCCCATAGAACAAGGATAGCATACTGCATCTTCTTAAAAATATAGGTAATCAAACTTTACTTTTTACTTTCTAAAATTCTTTTAAGGTCTTCAACAGAAAAACCTCTTTCTCCTGTCCCTTCATAGAGTCTAACTTGTCTTGTTCCATCATACAAAATAACAACCGGATTATCATAATCTGGAAAAGTAATCTCCATATAACTATCAATCTCATCTGTATCATATTTTGCAAAAGGCATTACCTGATATGGATATTCGTTTCCAGCAAACTCAAAAAATGATGGAATATTATATTCTTCAGCATCTGAAAAAATAATATGCAACTCTGGGAAATTATCTGTTAAGCCATTCAGAGAATCTAAACTCCTTGCAGTATGCTGGCAATGTTCACAGCCCGCATCAAAGAAGCATAAAATCTTTCTTTCTTCTGAACCTTTAAAATCTTTATTTTCTACATAAGAAATAAAACTATCTCCTACAGTATTACTTTGCAATGAAACAGGAAGAGATGCAAACATTACTGTAGAGATTAGAAAAAATAACACTATTAAGTTTGACAACTTCCCCTTTAAATCCTCTATATTGACATAAATAAAAGCTAAAATGATTAAAGTGAAGATATTCTTAATAAGTGCTTCTAATGGTGTCATAGGGATCAATTCCCCAAAACATCCGCAGTTCTCAGAATCACCAAAGATTTGAGTAGATAAATGAATACTAAAAACAGTAATCATAATAAAAGAAAGTGGCACAATTATCTTCCTCAGATAATTATCAAATAAGATCATAATTGCAAGAAAGATTTCTGCTCCAATAATAAATCTAGAAAAATATGGAGCCAAACTTTCTGAGAATCCCATTGGAATCAATTGCCCCTGCTCAAATATTTTTGTAATCCCAAACATGGGTGATGGATACAATTTAGCAAAAGCTGACAATAAGAATAAACCCGAAATTAATATCCTTAAAGCAAATACCAGTTTTTTATTATTTGTTTTCATAAATTTAATTTAACTTTATTAACGCAAAAACAGCATAATTTAGCATATCTAAATAATTTGCATCTACACCTTCAGAAATTAAAGTAGACCCTTTATTATCCTCAATCTGTTTAACTCTAAGCAATTTCTGTAAGATTAAATCAGTCAGAGAGCTTATACGCATATCTCTCCATGCTTCACCATAATCATGATTCTTAGCCAGCATGAGTTCTTTTGCAATAACTACATGCTTCTCAAAAATTTTTATACTCTTATCATAATTGATTTCTTCAGGCTGTTCACTAACACCAAGATCCAATTGAATAAGACCAATAATCGCATAATTAACTATACCTATAAACTCATTTCTTGTCCCCTCATCAATCTTTTGGAAGCCTTTCTGTTCAATAGAACGGATCCTTTGCGCCTTGATAAAGATCTGATCTGTTAATGAGCTAATCCTAAGTATTCTCCATGCACTTCCATAATCTTTCATCTTCTTTGCAAAAATGTCCTTACAATTTTTTATTATTGAATCGTATTCAGCAATTGTTTGTTTCATTTAATCTGTATCTTTAAATAATGCCGAAATATACATCAATTATGAACTTAAAAGCCATAACACCAAAGAGCAATTCAAGCATTTTTTCAACAGATCATGCAATAGTTATGGGTATACTAAATATCACTAAAGATTCCTTCTATGATGGAGGAGAATATATTAATGAAAAGCAAATAATATTAAAATGCAAAACTATGTTAGATGAAGGAGCTTCAATCATTGATATTGGGGCACAATCATCAAGGCCAGGAGCAGATCAGATTCCATCAGAAGCAGAACTAAAGAAACTCTTGCCCATAATTAAATTGTTGAAAAATAAATTTAAAGACATCACTATTTCAATAGACACATTCTGGGGGCATACAGCCAAAGAATGTGTAAAAGCTGGCGCTGACATTATTAATGACATCTCTGCTGGGGAAATGGATAAAGATATGTTCCAAACAATTGCAGAACTAAATGTACCCTATATAATCATGCACATGCAAGGAACACCTAAGAATATGCAAACAAATCCATCATACAAGCATGTAACTAAAGAAATTCTTACATACTTTGAGAATAAGATTGATAAGTTACGTCAATTAGGATTCTATAAGATAGTAATTGATCCAGGTTTTGGTTTTGGCAAAACTATTGAACATAACTACCAGCTATTAAATAATCTAGCTAAGTTTAAAACTCTTGGGTTGCCGATTCTAATAGGCACCTCCAGGAAATCCATGATCTATAATCTACTAGATATAACACCACAACAAGCACTAAACGGAACGAGTATCATAAACACTATTGCACTGCAAAATGGTGCAAATATCTTGAGAGTACATGATGTTAAAGCTGCAATTGAGTCTATTAAAATTACTACATTCGCAAAAAACAATTGCTAATGGAATTTTTAAACATAGGTGTTATTGAAATTATTGACATCTCACTTGTCGCCATCTTAGTTTATCAATTGTATAAACTCATTAAAGGAACAGTTGCAATAAATATCTTTATCGGCTTAGCTGCAATTTATCTGTTATGGAAATTAGTTTCAGCCTTTCATTTACAACTTCTAAGTGAAATATTAGGTCAATTTATTGGCTTTGGAGTAATCATTCTTGCAATTGTTTTTCAGCAAGAACTTAGAAAATTCCTTATGATAATTGGCAAAGGAAAAGTGCTAAAAAACAAAGGACTATTTAAATTCAATTTCTCTAAAGCGCACGATAATTATCTAAATACCACAGTAATTGCAGAAGTATGTGGAAATATGGCAAAAACAAAGACTGGTGCTATTATGATTTTAACTCAAATAGATGATCTAGCTGTTTTCTGTGAAAGTGGCGTTGAAATGAATGCAACAATTTCAGTGCCAATGATTGAAAGTGTCTTTTACAAAAACAGTCCCTTGCATGATGGGGCAGTTATAATTAGAGATAATAAAATAATAAGCGCTAGAAGTGTTTTGCCAGTTAGCAATAGTAATGAACTGCCAGGACGTTTAGGAATGAGACATAGGGCCGCAGTAGGAATTACAGAAGAATCTGATGCAGTAGCCATAATAGTATCAGAAGAAAGAGGGGAAATATCATATGTGAAGGATGGAGAGCTGTTTACTAAGAGAACAGCTGAACAATTAAAAGAATTCCTAAATAGGATCTTTACTCAAACACAATAAACTTCTTACTCATTTCAAAGTCATCAGTGGTTAAAGATATAATATAAATTCCAGGCAATTTAGGTTTTATAATTTTTACTGCTTCTTGTATATTATTATAATACAAGATCCCAGAATCAATAAGTTTACCATCAATAGTATAGACCATATAACCCACATCATCACTTATGCTTCCATTAATGGGAATAGTAAAATCATAATTTAAATACTGATAGGCACTATAATAATTAGGAATTCCATAACCAAACTGGGCATCAGGATCGAGATATCTATCAGAAGTATTATAGATTGCATCTTTGATGCTAGAAGCGGAATGATCAGTATTAGCACTCCATAAACAAGCAATCATTCCTGCAGTTAAAGGAGAGGAGAAAGAAGTTCCATTAGCAGTAATAACCTCATTATTAGAATTAACCACAACTGCATTTTTCCCCTGAGCAACAACATTAGGCTTTACATCACCATTAGCATTTGGGCCATATGAACTGAATGAAGCAAACTCTTCATTTACATCAACCGCACCTACTGTTAACACCTTGAAATTATCCGCAGGTGCACCAATATAATGCCAAGCACTATTACCAGAATTACCTGCTGAGTTCACTACAATGATGCCTTTATCAGAAGCTATACCAGCACCTATACTTATAGGAGTAGTGTTGCCATCCATATCAGTATAAGTATGATTTTGGTTTGCATCATCAAAAGTAGTGTATCCTAATGAAGAATTAATAATATCAGCCCCTGAACTATCAGCATACTCGGCAGCACAAACCCACATATACTCCTCAATTAAATTCTCCGAAAACACATCTTCACTTCTTAGTAAAATATAATCAGCATCAGGAGCAGAACCTGTCATTATTCCTTTCGCCCCCATAGTGCTAAGTACCATCATTCCATGATCATGATCATCATACACATTTAAATTTCCATCAATAAAATCATAAGTGCTAGAGATCTGATTCTGTAAATCAGAAAACACATTAAGTTTATCAACATTATAGAAACCAGCATTAATAACTGCAATAGTAATGCCATTTCCTTTAAATCCTCTTGAATGCATTAAATCTCCCGCTAGCATCTGCAACTGGTTAGAAGCTAATCCATAATCAGACATATCATAATCCAAACGCCACTTGTCAGTAACCTCTTTGGTGTTTTTCCAACTACCAAAAAAAATTATAGTATCAATAAACTCATAGTTTAATGATGCGGTTAGCAAACTATCATAGGTACTAACAATGACACCATTAAACCATTTTGATCTATTCTCAACTACAAAACCTGCTAATCTTATATTATCAATATATATCGAGGAAACTGGCAAATCCATGCTATCAATCGCTATTGAAAATTTCTGTCTCTTAGCAATCGTCTTTTTTGATAAAAATTGCTCAGGATAATCACTACTAAACGATGTATCTGCTTTATCATTAAAAGAAATAAAGTATCTAAAAGCACCGTCTTGCCCTAAAAATACAAATGGAATAAATAAAAGAATTAAAATCTTGCTCATACTATAAAAAGCTTATTAAAACACCTTACATTCTATCAGGAACTCCGGCTCCCAATAGACCCATAGAAGTTTCTATCACCTCGCCCACCTTTAACGATAATCCTAATCGGAAGTTAATAAATTCATTACTTTCTGCTGTAATTATAGCAGTGCTCTGATAATAATTATTAAAAATCTTAACTAAATCATAAATATAGTTAGCCACAAGTGCTGGATTATAACTTGCTGCTGCCTCCTTAATCAGAGCAGGAAAAGCAGTTAGCTGCTTAATAATTTCTTTTTCCTTATCTGTGATGTCAATTAACCCTGGCATAATCACATCATTATTATGTTTCCTTCTTAAGGATTGTATTCTGGCATAAGTATATTGAATAAAAGGACCAGTATTCCCATTAAAATCAATTGATTCCTTAGGGTCAAATAACATTCGCTTCTTTGGATCAACTTTTAATATAAAATATTTTAATGCTCCTAAGCCAACAGTCTCATATAATGCATCTGCCTCCCCTTCTGAAACTTCTTCTAATTTACCCAGATCCTTTGCTATATTCTTTGCTGTATCAACCATCTCTTGGATTAGATCATCAGCATCTACTTTAGTCCCCTCACGAGATTTCATCCTGCCAGTTGGCAAATCAACCATCCCATAAGATAAATGGTAACAGTTTTTTGCCCATTTATATCCTAATTTATCTAATATTAAGAATAATACCTTAAAATGATAATCCTGCTCATTAGCAACTGTATATATCATATGAGAATATCCAAAGTCATCATATCTTTGTATAGCTGTTCCAATATCCTGAGTCATATAAACTGCTGTACCATCTGACCGTAAAATAATTTTTTCATCCAGTCCCTCATTTGATAGATCTATCCAAACTGAACCATCTTCTTTCTTATAGAAAACACCTTTCTCAAGACCAATATCTACTACATCTTTACCTAAAAGGTAAGTTTCACTTTCAAAATAATTTCTGTCAAAATCAACCCCAATCCTAGCATAAGTGGCTGCGAAACCATCATAAACCCATCCATTCATCTTCTCCCAAAGAGATCTTACTGTGGCATCTCTTGCCTCCCATCTAACAAGCATATCCTGAGCCTTCTTCAAGATAGGAGCTTCTTTACTAGCTTGTGCCTCTTCTATACCTGAAGCAATCAATTCAGCAATCTCTTTCTTATAATATTTATCAAACTCTACATAGTATTTCCCAACTAAATGGTCACCTTTCACACCAGAAGAATCTGGTGTCTCTCCATTCCCGAAATCTTGCCAAGCTACCATTGACTTGCAAATATGTATCCCTCTATCATTAATAATCTGCACTTTCTTTACATTCTTCCCACTGGCTTTGAGTATTTCAGCAATTGAATATCCTAAGAAATTATTTCTTAAATGTCCAAAATGGATTGGTTTATTAGTGTTAGGTGAGGAGTACTCTACCAAATAAGTATGTGAGTTGTCATCTGATTTCACTATTCCATAATCAGGATTATCATATATATCTATAAAATTATTAAACCAGAAGTCTTTAGAAATCTCAAGATTCAAAAATCCTTTTACAACATTAAAATTAATAACCTCTGTAACATTATCAATTAAGTAACTGCCTATCTCTTCAGCTGTTGCCTCTGCTCCTTTCTTAGAAACACTAACAAGTGAAAATACTACTAAAGTAATATCCCCATCAAAACCTTTTCTAGTATTTTGGAACTGTATACTAGGCTCTGATGCTGAATATAATTCAGCTAGTGCTCTTTTAATCTCATTATGTAATATTTCTTGTATCATATTTACTTTTTAGGCAAAAATCCCTCCGCCATCATACATCTTGCACTGCCACCACCGCAAGCCTCTATTGTGTCTAATGAACTGTTAATAATAGGACAGTGTTCCTCAATTGCATTCTTTTGTTGATTCGTTAAACTAGTAAATGCTGATTTCGACATCACAAGATAAGGTTTATCTCCCATTACTTGCAACATATTGCCTGCAAATCTATGTTTTTGATCCTGAGTAATTTCTATTATCTCCTTTCCAGTCTCAGTAAGTGTTCTGACAACATATGTTCTTTCATCCTCATTATCAATAGTATCGAGGCAAATTACAGCAAACTTGTCAGCAATGCACATCATTACATTGGTATGATAAATAGCCTTCCTTTCTCCATTCACATCTTGATTGGCCATAAAACAGACTGGACGATAACCAAACTCATCACAAAATTGCAATACTGCCATCTTATCAGTACGAATAGAAATTACTGCATAACAAATTCTATTTTCTCTATCAAGAACCATACTTCCTGTACCTTCAAGGTACCTCTCATCTTTTTCAAAATCAGTAAAATCTTTAATCTCTTTAATTTTAAAGCCATACTCATTAACTAAAGAATCAAGAATATCTTCCCTCCTCTCGTCTCTTCTATTCTTAGCCCACATAGGAAAGATCCCTATAATGCCTTCAGCATGGAAAGAAACCCAATTATTTGGGAAAATAGAATCAGGTGTATCAGGTTCTTTCGTGTCTTCATAAACAATCACATTTACCCCACAATTTTCTAACCTCTTAACAAAAAGATTAAATTCCACAAGAGCTTTTCTCTGAGTCTGTTCAGGAGATAAGTTGTCAAAGACTTGCTGATAATAATTATTAGTAGCCGTTTGCTCATTATATCTAAAAGCAACTGGCTTTATCATTAAAATATTATTTGTTATCTGCTTAATTAGCATCTTACTAAAGGCATTGTTGAGCATCTAAATAAACCTGACATTTTTGCTATCTCAGCATAAGGCACTTCTTCTACAATAAACCCTCTCTTCCTTAACTCACTATTTAGTCTTGAGAATCTTTCCTCTGAAACAATCACTTTCTCAGATATTGAAAATATATTAGAGCCCATACTATACATTTCATTTCTACTTAATTCAATGATATTTTCTTTTGTAAAATGATTCACTAAAAAATTATAATCCTTCTCATTCTTAAAACCACCTTTATATAATATTGCCATATCCTTGCCAATTGGCTGAAAGCAACAATCTAGATGCAAAACATTCTCTTTAGCATCATCATCTGATTTTCGCAACTCCAACCCCTTCACCTTCTTGTCGCAGAAAGTTGTTGCTAAGAAATCAAGTCCAGCACGATTAGTTCTAGCTACTGTATATCTTTCAAAATCTTCCTTCTCAGAATATCCAACAAATATATAATCATCACAAAGTATTACATCACCTCCTTCCGCCCTAGCATCCTCAGGCATTCTTATTTTATCTGACTCTTCTATCTGATTCAATACAGAATCAATAGCCTCTACTTCTTTCCTTCTATCTTTAATTATATTTGGGAGAACTAACTTGTCTCCTATTGCAAAAGCTATATCTCTTGAAAATATCTGATTTAATCCTTTAATATTCTGCGGACGATATACTGTTACGTTATATTTCTTAAAAACTTTAACCAAAGCGTCCATTGCTGAAATACAATCCTTCTCAAGTGGAAAAATACCTAATCTTACATGCTCCTTGGATTTTGGATCATAACATTCTTCTAAAGTTGGAATGTCACCAAATGCATTCGCAATACCTACAATAACAGCTCGTAATTGTGCAATCTCATTAGTTATATTAATCTTAATCATATTTAAATGCAAACTTAGTATTTTATACTAAAAAAACTAGCATAGTTATTCCTCTAACAATTATTAACAATATAATGGTAAAATATATCCTGCCATCATTTAAAAAATTCTTAATTCATTTGTATTTTTGAAAGTAAAATATGAGAACTAAAAAACTTAAGTTTAAGAACTCAAAGAAAGCTAGCCTCAAAAGAATATTGGCTCCTTTTCAAGATCCGACTAATCAGAAAGTATTTGGAACAATCATTGCATTGTTTTCAGTGTTAATGATTATCGCATTTATCTCTTACTTATTAGAGTGGAAAGCAGATGACAGCATTTTATCAACAGAAGGCTATTCTATCTTTAATAACGAGACAAAAAATCAAATCGGGGGTCTAGGAGCGCAGATATCTCATAGATTTATAAAGCTCTGGTTTGGAATTTCAGCACTCTTAATTCCATTTCTAACACTTATAATAGGACTAAAGATCCTAGGATTAAAGAAGTTCAAACTAAGCAAAATAATTTTTAATTGCACTCTAGCGCTAATCGTATTACCTATTTGCATTCATCATTTCTTGGGAGGAATTATTACAGCAGGAGGATTAGGAATATTTGTTAATGAACTTTTAATTCAAGTGATAGGGAGCATTGGAACTAGTCTAGTTCTTATTACCTGCATATTACTTTATCTGATTATATCATTCAATATTACTAGCGATAAGATCCGAGCATTTATGAGCAAGATCAAGCCTGTAAGAGACAATAAGCAAATTGAAGAAGGCGAACCTATTACAGAAATAAAATCAAATGAAGATTCAAATGTTTCAGCAGATGAGGCAACATTAACAGAAACTAATACCGAGCCTTCAACAACAAAGTCTACTACAATTAATCACAGAGAAGAAGGTCATGTAGGCCTAGAGGTAATAGACGCCACTAATGAAGAAACCCTTAGTAAGAGTGATATCGAAAAGAAGCTTGAGGAATTAGGAGATTTTGATCCTACCCTTGAACTTTCACAATTTAGAATGCCAGAGATGGATCTATTAAAAGACTATGGGAAAAGTAAAATTGAGATTGACAAAGAGGAACTAGAAGAAAATAAAAATAAGATTGTTGAAACTTTAGGACACTATAAAATTGGTATAGCATCTATATCAGCTACAGTGGGTCCTACAATCACTCTTTATGAAATTGTACCCGAAGCAGGAATACGAATCTCTAAAATTAAAAACTTGGAAGATGACATCTCTCTTAGCCTAGCTGCAGAAGGAATCCGAATCATTGCCCCTATCCCAGGAAGAGGAACGATTGGTATTGAAGTGCCTAATGCGAATAAGAATACCGTTTCTATGCTAGAAGTAATCCAATCAGAAAGATTCCAAAACTCTAAAATGGAACTGCCTATCGCATTTGGTAAAACAATCTCAAACGAAACATTTTTAGTGGATCTAGCTAGAATGCCTCACCTACTGATGGCTGGTGCTACTGGCCAAGGAAAATCAGTAGGATTAAATGCAATATTAATATCATTACTTTATAAAAAACATCCATCACAGATAAAATTTGTACTAGTGGATCCTAAAAAAGTAGAGCTTACCCTGTTTAATAAAATAGAACGCCACTACCTTGCGAAATTACCTGATTCGGAGGATGCAATTATTACTGACACTAAGAAAGTAATAAACACAGTAAATTCTCTTTGCATCGAGATGGATGAGCGTTACGAATTATGTAAAAGTGCTAATTGCAGAAATATAAAAGAATATAACACAAAATTCATCTCTAGAAAGTTAAACCCAAATAATGGGCACAGATACTTACCATATGTCGTATTAGTAATTGATGAGTTTGCTGACCTTATCATGACTGCAGGTAAGGAAATAGAAACACCTATAGCAAGGCTTGCCCAACTAGCACGTGCAATTGGAATACATTTAATTATTGCTACACAAAGACCTTCAGTAAATGTAATTACTGGAATCATAAAAGCTAATTTCCCGGCAAGAGTTGCTTTTAGAGTAACATCCACCATTGACTCTAGAACAATAATGGATAACAAAGGAGCTGAACAATTAATTGGCATGGGAGATATGTTAATCTCAACAGGTAATGACCTGACCAGACTACAGTGTGCATTCATTGACACCCCCGAAGTAGAACGAATCTGTGAATTTATCGGTTCACAAAGAGCCTATCCACAAGCGCATATACTGCCAGAATATGAAGGTGAGACAGAAGCTGTAGGAGGAAGCACTGATTTAAATGAATTAGATGCTATGTTTAATGATGCAGCATTAGTAGTTGTACAACATCAATCTGGTTCAACATCATTAATCCAAAGAAAATTAAGAATAGGATACAACCGTGCAGGCAGTATTATTGACCAATTAGAGGCAGCAAATATAGTAGGGCCATTCGAAGGGAGCAAGGCACGAAAAGTTCTAGTAAGAGATGAAATGGCTCTTACAGAATTATTGAACACCCTAAAGTAACAATGAGAAAGCTAATTACATCCTCACTAATTTTATTAAGTAGCACCATTTTTGCACAAGATCAAATCGCTAAAGAAACGCTAGAAAGATTGAACACAACTACTAGATCATATGAAAATCTAACTATAACCTTCGAGTTTAATTATAAATGGGGAAATCCAGATAATAAGAAGGCTATGCAAATTGATGAGTCTTTTAATGGCATTCTAATAACCAAAGGAGATAAATTCCTGCTAGAAATAAATAATCAAATCATCATAAATGATGGTAAAACCCAATGGATTTACTTAGCTGATATGAATGAGGTGCAAATAATAAACAATTCTCCAGAAGATAATATGATGAATCCAAATAAACTTCTTGCTACCTATGAAGAAGATTACAAATACACTTATGTTGGCACTGTATCAGAAAAAGGAAAACGCTTACAAATTATCAACCTATTTCCAAAAAAGAGTCAAGAATTCATAAAAATAACTATTGCCGTTGATGCCACAAGAAACCAATTAGAAAGAGTCACGGCGAAAGATAAAAATGGTGCAAGCCATACTTACTTGATTAAATCGTTTAAAAGTAATACCATAATAAAACCATTCAACTTTAACATTGCTGATTTCCCTGATGTCGAAGTGATTGATCTAAGATAACTACCTTATTAATGTTACCAACCCATTCTTTTTCCGAACCTCTCCTAACTCGTCAGTAATAACAAGAAGCCAATTATATACTTCTGCTGGAAAATCAGCACCATCCCACCACTTATCTATATCAGCTGTCTGAAACACCCTTTCTCCCCATTGATTATAAATCTGAAAATCATAAGACTTATATTTTTCCATACGCAAACCGCTAGGGCCAAAAGTATCATTATCACCATCATTATTAGGAGTAAAGGCTGTTGGTATATGTAAAACAAAATCATAATACATAATAATGTTCTTTGTTATGGAATCCTTACACTCATTAAGATCTTCAACAATTAACATTACATTATAGATACCTGGATCATCATAAATATGAGAAGGATCTGATTGTACTGAAAAAACTGAATCTCCAAAATCCCAAAGAAATGGAACAGCATCTATAGAAGTATTTGTAAAGTTAATCTCAGGATTCAAAGTAGATAATGTAAATGGATTATACGTAAAATCAGCCTCAGGATTACCAGTAACCGAGACTACTTTAGTCAAAGAATCTTTACAGCCAAGATCATCCTGAATACTTAAAGAAACTTCATAATTACCTATCTGATTATATGTATAGGAGACAGAATCTCCATAGTTAATCACCCCATTTCCTAGATGCCAAATACTAGATGTTGATTGCCCTGAAGGCACAATTGATTGATTGATAAAATAAGTAGGATTATCCAAGCACAAGCCATCAATAATAAAATTAGCAATAGGACTAATATATGAATTAACAGAGATATAATCACTAGTGTTCGAACATCCATTAATATCTGTCACACTTACAAAATAATTAGCTGTTGTATCAGCATAGATATAATCTGAATTTGAATTATTATTCCATAAAACTGTACTATATAATGAGTCTACTTGAAGCAGAACACTATCCCCTTCACAAAAAGAAATAGGTCCTTCTGCAAATATACTAGGAGTTGGTTTAGGGTGAACCTCTACTAAGACACTATCTTCTCCAATGCATGAATTAGCATCTATCTCCGAAACGTGAAGCCAGAACACACCCGTATTGTTAAGGTCAAGTATGATGTGTTCTGTTCCGTTTCCAGAAATAATTTCTGCAATATTAGAAGGGCCGTTTATGGTCCAATTATAGGTTGAACCATTAGTAACTGGAACTGCAAAATTTTCTGCAGAATCTCCCTCACAAAGATGAATTATATTCTGAGCAGATATATTTATCTGCATTAAGAATAAGAATAATATGTATATTAATTGTCTCAAATCTATTACCAGTGATTAATTGGTCCTGTTATTGGTAAAGCATAAATTTCAAGTGTTACAGTGCTAGCGGTACTCTCGCATCCAATATTCTGAGTCGCATAATAAGTATATACTCCAGCAGCAGATTGTCCTGTAGCAAAAGAAGATCCATTGCCTACTACTGCAGTTAATGCTGCATCAGAATACCAAACGACTGAAGTGCCTGTAGCTGTCAAATTAGGTATTGCTGAGCCGAAACAAGCTGATTGGGAAGTAACTGAAGGAGCGGCTCCAAAAGGACTAATAGTTAAAGTTACGACTGTTGCTGGACCTTCACATCCATTTATATTACCTTGAGTCGCATAATAAGTATATACTCCAGCAGTAGATTGCCCTGTAGCAAAAGAAGATCCATTACCTACTACTGTAGTTAATGCTGCATCAGAATACCAAACGACTGAAGTACCTGTAGCTGTCAGATCAGGTATCACACCTCCCTCACATCCTACTTCATTAGCAGCAGTTGGTGCAGCTGGTAATGAATAAATCTCAAGTGTTACAGTGCTAGGACTACTTTCACATCCATTTCCATCATTCTGAGTAACATAATAAGTATACACTCCAGCAGTAGATTGTCCTGTAGCAAAAGGAGAGCCATTACCTACTACTGTAGTTAATGCTGCATCAGAATACCAAACGACTGAAGTGCCTGTAGCTGTCAGATCAGGTATTGCACTCCCCTCACATACTACTTCATTAGCAGCCACTGGAGATGTTGGTAATGAATAAATCTCAAGTGTTACAGGAGTTCCTGCACTCTCACAACCATTCACATCAGTATCTGTAATATAGTAAGTGTATACTCCAACAGCTGTTTGTCCTGTAGCAAAAGAAGATCCATTGCCTACTACTGCAGTTAATGCTGCATCAGAATACCAAACGCCTGAAGTGCCTGTAGATGTCAAATTAGGTATTGCTGAGCCGAAGCAAGCTGATTCATTAATTGCTACTGGAGATGTTGGTAATGCATAAATCTCAAGTGTTACAGGCACTGCATCCCCCTCGCACCCATTCAATGTCTCTGTAACATAGTAAGTATACAAACCTACTGCTGTCTCACCTGTTGGAAAAGAGTTTCCTGAGAATACATTATTCGTTAATGCTATATCTGTATACCAATTCGGAGCTAATCCAACAGCAAATAAATCAGGAATTATCCCCCCGAGACAAGCTGTCTGTGAGCTAGCTACTGTTGGTGATGGTAATGCAAGAACTGTTACATCTACTGTAACTGGTGCTCCATCACATCCATTAACATCTGTTTCAATTACTGTAATAGTATATGTTCCCGGAGTCATACCCCAGTCCACCGTAATATTATCAGTAGCTAACCCATTATTTAAAGTACCACCACCACTTAATGACCATTGATAAGTAGAGCCAGCTGTTGGAGGGTTAATTAAATAGGGTTCTGCTATAGAACCCGCACATACCGTCTGAACCGGAGATGTGTTTGTTTGTGCAACTAAAAAGTTAGTTGCTAAAAGAAGAGCTCCTATAAGCAATCCTTTTAATAATTTGATTTTTGTTTTCATGACCTTAACATGTTTTTAATTAATATTTGTTTTTAAGTTTGTTTTTAAGTTTGTTTTTAAGTTTGTTTTTAAGTT
>MDSV01117454.1_pt1 | contig 31323 bp, 23 predicted proteins | sample 810851 | NCBI WGS metagenome assembly MDSV01 (sample SAMN05326640, study PRJNA326480) | marine metagenome | isolation source: seawater | place: Atlantic Ocean: North East | collected 2012 | reverse complement strand
CCATCCTCATGTTTTACAACAAAGTCACCCCTCGCCTCTGTGCAAGTTTCCTTGCCATTGCTTTGCTCGCGCTGACTGATGCGCAAGTGCAGGCTCAAAACGAATTCACGTCCTTTACAGTGGTCGAGTCGATTGTGCCTGGCGGAGTCGGTCGTTCCCGAATCATAACGGCCAGTGAGGAACGAAATCATGAGGATTACATCTCAATCAATGGAAGGGATGGTCGGAACAAATCGAAGCGAGGTGACATTCGAATGGAAACCTTTGAAGAGATAAAGCTGCTGAATTTCTACAGCATTGCTGGTTTGCGTTTTCAGAACATCGCTTCCAATGATGCCATAATCAACAGCAAAGTCAATGCAATGATGGCCGACGGATGGGAATTGATAAGCATCAATTCTGGAGTTGAATCTGACGGGGGCGCGGATGATGGCAACGGCATTTTCATCACTCGGTTTTACTTCAAGCGCGAGAAGTGAGCACTCAAGGCTCCAATCCCCGAGGATGGGCTCTCCATCAAAGACACTGGATGATGAAATGCTGTTCGCCAGTCGTGCTTGCGTTGATCTGTTGCTGCAACTCTGGTTTAGAGCAGGATGTTGAGGTCATTGAAATCACGGAAATCAGTGAGTCTGACTCCGCTTTTCAGTTCCAGGATGTGGCTGTTGTGAGCACTTATTGGGAAGGCTTTGGAGGTGACGGTTATCTCGTAAACTTGAATTTTCAGGGTGACGACACAATCAGAAATGCGAAGGTTTTTCTTGGGTCTGATTTGCTGTACGATGTTGCGAGATATTTCTGGGTTTCAGACACCTCGATCAACATTACGTTGTTTGATTCAAAGGGAGACAGCACTTTTTCAATGATCGCTGGAGGTTCGATGGATGGATCCACCAGCTCTATGGAGCTCCTGAACTGAAGGGATTGGCAGGATAAAGCTGTTCAGCACCCACCTTCGAGACTGCATGCATCTGCAGCCAGCATAGAAACGACTCCAAAGCCAAACTTGAAATTGGGGTGATGCGCTCGCGCAAGGCCATGGGGCATGTCGACCTTAAAACGTTCTTGGAACAAGCGAGGACATTTGAGGTGTGTCAAAATGTGGAGGATCTCCGTATTATTCGTGCATGAGAAAATACTTGATTCCCCTTCTGGTTTTTGCATCCATGACAGCGTGCAATTCCGATCAACCAGCCGAGAGCAATGCACCTGCTGAGTCGTTGAATTTTGAAACCGCAGCCCAGGAGCTATGCAACTTGAAGTGCACCATGCAATTGTCTAGAGCAGAAGGTGACAAGGAAAAGGTGAGACAAGATAGAATGAACATGAAGCGGCTCATGGATGCTGTGGATGAGCTTCAAGAGGTTGGTTCGGCAAGAAAGTTGCTTGCAGATTGCAAGTGCGACTGACGAAGGCGCACTTCTTGGAAGGATGCAATCAAACCACCTATCTTTGCCGTCCGTTTCAGCAGCGGCTGAGGACACGCGGAACACTCAATGGGGGTATAGCTCAGCTGGCTAGAGCGCTTGCATGGCATGCAAGAGGTCCGGGGTTCGAATCCCCGTATCTCCACCAAAAGCCCGCTACGGGAATCTGATTTGGCTCCGTAGTACAATGGATAGTGCGTGGGTTTCCGGTACCCAAAATCTAGGTTCGATTCCTAGCGGAGCTACATTTCATCAACCCTGATTCCCTTGGAGTCGGGGTTTTTTTGTGCCTGATTGCCTCTTGCCGCGCCTCATTGGGCGGCGTGCCAAAACCACAAAAAGTCCAGCAAATCGTTGGCCTGCACAAGGCCGTCGCCATTCAAATCAGGACAGGCGGCATGCCGACATCCTCCGTCGTCGACGTTGGCGGAGGGGTCGTAATTGACCGCAGCGTCATCCATGCATCCCGCAAACACGCAAGTACCCCCGTCGTAGCTGACTTCACCTGGGTGGTAGTTCAAGGCGCGGGAATACGCACAGTCCTGGGGCCCACAATGGGGATTGGGGGTGGGCTGTTGGGCCACCACGACAGCCAACATCTCCTCCAAACTCCGGGTCGGTGACGCACATGCCCATTGCACCCAAGGGAGGTTGCCCCAATGTGGACCAGCCAGGGTGTACGCCGTCAAGAGTTGCATGAGGTCTTGCACTTGCACCTCGCCGTCTCCATTGAAATCGGCCGCGCCCAACGCGTCCTCACACGACAGTCCCTCGCACTCCACAAACACGCATGAACCGTCGTCCCTTGTGGCTTCGGCGTCGTAGTTGATAGCCGACGTGTAGATGCAGCCGGTGCACGTCTCATGGTCGCAAGTGCCGTCGTCCGTGTTGGCCGAGGCGCTGTAGTTGCACGCACACCCGTCGGTGCAACCCCAAACCACAAGTGCGCTGCAATCCTCCAGCATGCAGTTTCCTTCACAATCGAAATGGGCGGGGGGGAAGTCGCAGAATCCAGCAACCGTGGCTTCTGGGGTGTAGTTGCACGCGCCGTCGTCTGTGCACCCGACGCAGCTGTCAAATTCACAAGTTCCGTCCGACACGTTCGCGTCGGTGTCGTAGTTGCAAGCTTCCGGCACCGTGCACCCCGTGTGCCAGCACCATCCAGACACGGAGGCGTTGGGATCGTGGTTGTCGGCTGTGGGGTCCATGCACCCGATGCACGACGCAAAGTCTTCGCAGCCAGTGTGGATCGTTGCGGATGGCTCGAAGTCGCAGGCGAGAGGATTCGTGCAGCCTCCACATGAGTTGAACTCACACGATCCGTCGTGCACCGTCGCGTCTGGGTTGAAGTTGCAAGCTGATCCAAGTGTGCAGCCCAACACCAAACAACTCACGAACTCACACGGCGCATCTTCTCCAACATTGCACGCTTCAGGCAGGGTGCATGGGCTTGAATTCGAGATGCCGTAGAGGCATTCAAAATCGCAACTGCCCGGCACGTAGAAATTGGCACTTTCATCGTAGTTGCAAGCGAACGGAAGAATGCACCCTCCGACCAATGGCGGTGCGCACATGCCGTTGTCGTCGGTGGCGTAGGGATTGAAGTTGGGGGCCTCTGGGCTCGTGCACCCAGGGATCTCGAGTTCGTCGCAGATGCCGTCTCCATCCATGTCGTTCAAGCACGTGCCATCGCAGCCCATGTAAAATGCCATCGGATAGGTGCACATGGCCAAGCTTCCCAACGTTGCAGTGGGGTCATAGTTGCACGCAGCCAGGTCCATGCACCCCACGCAACTTTCAAACTCACACGCACCATCCACGTAGTAGTCCGCTGCGGAATCGAAGTTGCACGCCGAAGGCAGGATGCATCCCCCCACGAAGCAGCTCCCATCGTCCACGTTGGCGACAGGGTTGAAGTTGGGGGCCATGCTGTCGGTGCAACCCTCCACCACGAGGACGTTTCCGTCGCAATCCAACCCTGGCATGGCGTACACGCAATTTCCATCGCTGCCGCAAGCTTCGCCGTTGTAGTTGCAAGCATCCTCATCGAGACACCCCAGTGTCCCCGTTCCCCCGCACTCGCCGCACACGTCGAACACGTTGCCATCGCAGTCGCACGCCCAGGGTGCCAAGGGCTCACATCCACACTCGTACACCGCGCCAGGTCCGTTGCAGATTCCACACGTGTCAAACGATCCGATGCAGTCGTCCACGTCGTCGCAGATGCCATCGCCGTCTTCGTCAGCTGGGCATGCTCCGCCGCACACGCTGAGGGCGTCGTTCTGGTTCCCGTTGCAGTCGCAGTCTCCAGCGGGGATGTCAGCGCATCCGCATTCGTACACTTCACCAGGTCCGTTGCACACGCCGCACTCGTCGAACGCTCCGACGCAATCGTCCACGTCGTCACAAATCCCATCGCTGTCTTCGTCGGCTTCACAGACCCCGCCACAAATGCCGAGGGCGTCGAGTTGGTTTCCGTTGCAGTCGCATTCGCCTGCAGGGATGTCAGCGCATCCGCATTCATACACCACGCCAGGGCCGTTGCACACGCCGCACGCGTCAAACGCTCCGACGCAATCGTCCACGTCGTCGCAAAGGCCATCGCTGTCTTCGTCCGCTTCACATCCTCCGCCACAAACGCCAAGGGCGTCGAGTTGGTTCCCGTTGCAGTCGCATTCACCTGCAGGAATGTCTGCGCATCCACATTCATACACCACGCCAGGGCCGTTGCAGATGCCGCAGGCGTCAAGAGCGCCGACACAGTCGTCTACGTCGTCGCAAAGGCCATCGCCGTCTTCGTCCGATAGGCACGCTCCGCCGCACACGCCAAGGGCGTCGAGTTGGTTCCCGTTGCAGTCGCAGTCTCCAGCGGGGATGTCAGTGCATCCACATTCGTAGTCCTCACCTGGTCCGTTGCAGATGCCGCATGCGTCGAAACCTCCGACGCAACTGTCCACGCTGTCGCACACGCCGTCGCCATCCAAGTCAGCATTGCATGTGCCGCCGCAGACGCCCAGGGCGTCGAGTTGGTTTCCGTTGCAGTCGCAGTTTCCAGCGGGGATGTCAGTGCATCCACATTCGTAGACCTCGCCAGGTCCGTTGCAGACGCCGCACGTGTCGAAAGCACCGACACAGTCATCCACGTCGTCACAAATGCCGTCTCCGTCGTCGTCGTCATTGCACATCCCTCCGCAGACGCCCAGGGCGTCCAGCTGGTTTCCGTTGCAATCGCAATCTCCAGCGGGAATGTCTGCACACCCGCATTCGTAGATGTCCCCAGGACCGTTGCAAATGCCGCAATCATCGAAGGCTCCGACGCAGTCGTCGATGTCGTCGCATACCCCGTCGCCATCTACGTCAGCTGGGCAAGTCCCTCCGCACTCGCCCAGGGCGTCAAACTGGTTCCAGTCGCAGTCGCAGAAACCTGGAATCAGGTTGTAGCACCCGCATTCGTAGACCTCGCCAGGTCCGTTGCAGACGCCGCACGCGTCGAAAGCACCAACACAGCCATCCACGTCGTCACAAATGTCATCTCCGTCGACGTCGGCATTGCACGTCCCTCCGCACACGCCGAGGGCGTCAAGTTGGTTCCCGCTGCAGTCGCAGTCCCCGTCGGGGATGTCAGCGCATCCGCATTCGTAGATTTCGCCCTGTCCGTTGCAAATGCCGCAGGCGTCGAAAGCGCCAACGCAGCTGTCGACATCGTCGCACAACCCGTCTCCATCCACGTCAGCTTCGCATGGGCCACCGCACTCACCGAGGGCGTCGAGTTGGTTCCCGTTGCAGTCGCATTGACCTGCAGGGATGTCTTCGCATCCGCATTCGTACACGACACCGGGACCGTTGCACACCCCGCAAGGGTCCAGGGCACCCACGCAACTGTCGACATCGTCGCAGATGCCATCGTCGTCAAGGTCTTCGGCGCACTCGCCGCCGCACTCGCCGACTGCGTCGGTTTGATTCCCATTGCAATCGCAGTCTCCCATGGGAATGAGGGTGCATCCGCAGGTGTAAATGGCGCCGGGTCCGTTGCAGATTCCGCATGCATCAATGGTGCCAATGCAAGGGTCTACGTCGTCGCAGATGCCGTCAAAGTCCATGTCGAAGTCGCATCCACCTCCGCAGACTCCAATGGCATCCTCCTCGCTTCCGAAGCAATCGCACTCGCCTTCTTGGATGTTGTTGCAACCACACTCGTAAATCGGTCCTGGACCGTTGCAAACCCCACACGCGTCGAGGGCTCCAATGCAATCGTCTTCGTCGTCGCAAATGCCATCGTGGTCCACGTCGGCGGTGCAATCGCCCCCACATTCGCCAAGGACGTCCTCGACGTTGCCTTCGCAGTCGCATTCGCCTTCTTGAAGTTTGTCGCAACCGCATTCAAAGACAGCACCCGGGCCATTGCATTCACCGCATTCGTCCACTTCGCCAATGCACTCGTCGATGTCGTCGCAGACTCCATCGGCGTCCACGTCGGCCTGGCAAGAGCCGCCACACACGCCCAAAGCGTCTTCGACGTTTCCGTCGCAGTCGCATTCGCCGTCTTGGATTTTGTCACATCCACACTCGAAAATCGCTCCAGGGCCGTTGCATTCGCCACACTCGTCGAGGGCCCCGACGCATTCGTCCACGTCGTCGCAGACGCCGTCAGCGTCGGCATCTTCCTCGCACCCGCCTCCGCAAATGCCCAAGGCATCTTCTGTGTTGCCGTCACAATCGCAGGCGTCTTCGGCGATGGGGCTGCATCCACATTCGTACACAGCACCCAGGCCGTTGCAGATGCCGCAAGCGTCAAGCGTGCCGACACAATTGTCTTCGTCGTCGCAGACACCGTCCGCGTCGGCATCTTCAACGCACGATCCGCCGCATTCTCCGACGGCATCAAGGTCAATGCCAGGGCAGCCGCACTCGTAAATGGCGCCAGGTCCGTTGCACACGCCGCAGATGTCGACCTCCCCGATGCAATTGTCAACGTCGTCGCAGAGGCCGTCGCTGTCGCTGTCTTCTTCACAATCTCCACCACACACCCCCGCGGCGTCGGGCAAATCTTCTTCGCACCCACAGTCGAACAGCTCAAAGTCCGGCGTGATGCAACTGCCGTCGTCATTGGATGCATCCGCGTCGTAATTGCATGCCTCAGGGTCCGTGCACCCCTCGTACAAGCAACTGCCGTCGTCTGTGTTGGCGCTGTCGTCGAAGTTGAAGGCACCTTCCTCTGTACACCCGCAAACCACGTTGGTGTCGAAGGTCACGTCGAGTCGCAAATCGTTCTCGTTGTCGCCTTGAGGAAAGACCTGAACACGCATGGAGCCGCTGAGGTTGCCGTCGGTGGTGAGTTGGGCCAGCAGCACGCGTTGTTCTGGTCCTGAGATGGTGTTGGTCGCCGTCCAAGGAATCACGGTCCAGCCAGACCCGTTGTCACTGTCTTCCACAAATCCTTGTCCTGACCCGAACACACTTTCCCATCCTGAGGCAAAGAGCATGGTCACAGCTTCTTCTCCGGCGGAAGAGGATGATGGTCCGTCCAGCCCAATGGTGACCCAACTGTCGTAGGCGAGGTCCGGAAAAAAGTCAATCCAAGCCGGAGAAATGCCCTCTGGGTTCGTGTTGCCGAAAGGATTTTGGTAAAATGCCGTTTCCGGCATCAAGGACAATGGGAATTCGTTGTCGCCCACGGCGGCGATGACCCGATCCGTTGGGTGGGCCGTTTGCATGTACAGACGGTAGGTGGTCGAACCTGCCAGCTCTCCAGTTGTGTGTTCTGCGACGGTTTCAAGGGACAGACCGTAGCCTTCAGCGGGTTCGCCTTGGGAAAACACCAGCGAGGTGGCGACGTCGACATCGCATTGGGCAACAGCATGGCCCACCGGGGCAACCAAGGTCCAAGCCAAGGCGCACACGTGGAACATGAAGAGGCCAAAACGTGTCATGCGGATGGGGCGCAAGGGTGAGAATCGCGTGCCTGTAAAATACAAAATTCTCCAGTGCGGACGTGCCCTTCAAGGAAGGACAACCGGCACGTCGGGCGTACCTTCGTTGCATGCCCTTGCTGCTGACCGATTTCTTGTCCTTCACTGCCGTCTTTTGGTGGGTGTTCGTGCTTGTGATGGGGGGCATAGCGGTTTGGTTTTTCAGCATGTTGGTTCGCCAAAAGCGAGGGTCTCAAGGCGATTTGGCCAAGCAGTTGGACATCATCGAGCATTTCTCCAAGAGCGTCTTCCGCCAGAACACGCCGGAGGACATCGTGTGGGACATCGCGGCATCTTGCATCGAGCAATTGGGCTTGGAGGACTGCGTGATTTACCTGAAAGACGCCCGGCGCCAAGTGTGGGTCCAAAAAGCTGCTTATGGCCCCAAGAACGTCGACTACCGAGCCATTCACGAGCCCATCGATTTGGCGTTTGGGCAGGGCATCGTCGGCAGGGTGGGGGCGCGTGGCGTTGCCGAGATTGTGCACGACACCTCCAAGGACCCTGATTATGTCGTGGACGACGCCGTGCGTGGCAGTGAGTTGGCGGTTCCGATTCTGTGTGACGGCGAGGTGATCGGCGTGATCGATTCAGAGCATACGATGCCTGGCTTTTTCCAACCATTTCATCTCAAGGTGCTTCAAAACGTGGCCAACATCTGCGGCCAAAAGGTGGGCCGCAGCCTGGGAGAACAGCGCTTGGCCGAGTTTGCCAGGTTCTTTCAGATCAATCCCAATCCAGTGATGAGATTGGGCCTTGAGGGTCAAGTGATGCTGGCAAACGACGCCTCGCGAGACGCATTTGGCTCCGCTGTCCGAGAAGGGAAGCGCCTCACGCCCAAGCATGCGTTGTGGGCGGCCTTGGTGGAGGCCATGCAAGGGGAAACCATCGCCCGCTTTCAGGTGGACATGGACGACCGGGCGCACCAAGTGACCGCCAGTCGCGTAGACGACAAGCCGTACTTCCACGTGTACGCCGTGGATGTGACAGAACTGGACAAGGCCCGCGAGCGCGCCGCAACGGCTGAACAACACAAGTCTGAATTCTTGTCGGTGATGAGCCACGAAATCCGGACGCCGCTCAACGCCATTTTGGGCTTGACGGACGTGCTCATCCAGGGCAATGTTTCTCCTGAAGATCAAAACGCGCACCTTTCCTACATGCAGTTCGCTGGGAAGCACCTCAAAGGGTTGCTGACGGACGTGTTGGACTTGGAGCGGCTCGGCTCTGGAAAAGCCCAACCCAAGGCGGTGAAGTTCGAGAGCCGCGCGTTGCTGGCGCGCGTTGCTGAAGGGTTCGCCAGCCGGGCCGAGGCCACGGACAACACCTTGGCCTTTCAGGTTGCGGATTCCGTGCCCAAGGTTTTGCTTGGCGACGTGGGGTGGCTTGTCCAAATCCTGAACAACCTCCTCGCCAATGCCCTCAAATTCACCACCCAAGGGCACGTGGGTTGTGAAGCGACATGGGATGCATCTTCAGGTCTCCGATTGGCGGTCACTGACACCGGGGCCGGCATTCCCAAGTCGGACCTGGAGCGCATTTTGTTGCCTTTCGAACAAAGCACCAAGGAGGAGCTTCGGGTCGTCAACGAAGGTGTGGGCTTGGGTTTGGCCATCACGAAACGGCTCATTGAATTGCAGCAGGGAGAGTTTGAGGTGGAGAGCAAAGAGGGTGAAGGGTCCACATTCGTGGCCCGCCTTCCCCTGGGTGTGCCCAAAGGAGACGAAGGGTGGTGGTCCCCTGACCAGAGCGAGGATGGCCCTGCCCAACCTCAGCTTCGGCCCAAACCGAACGCCCCAGTGCTTGTGGTCGACGACAATGAATTGAATGTTTTGGTGGCGCGGCGCATGCTTGAAAATTGGGGGTACGCTGTCGAGGTGGCTTCGAGCGCAGACGAAGCAGAGGCGCGGATGACAGAGACGCTTCCATTCTTGGTCTTGCTGGACGTTCACATGCCCGGCTGCTCAGGCGACGAAGCTGCCCGAGCCTGGCGGTCCAGCGACCAGCCTTGGGCGTCGTTGCCGATCATCGCCTTGACCGCCGATGCGGAGGCAGGGACCAAGGAGCTTGCCCATCACGCTGGGATGAACGACGTGGTCGTCAAGCCTTTCAATCCGGCCCATTTGAGATCGCTGGTTGAGTTGTACGCAGGTGCGGGTGGGACGTAAATTGCCCTGAACCCTTGAATTTTTTGCCATGAAACATGTTTTTACCTTGATCTGCGCCGCGACGGTTTCGGTGCTGATACCCGCCCATGCCCAAGTCATGGAGTGTGTGGATGTCTCCCTCATCAACCCCGAGGCCGTGTGTCCAGCGGTGGTCGACCCTGTGTGCGGCTGCGATGGTTTGACGTACATGAACAGTTGCGAAGCCCAAACCCAGGGCGGTGTCACGTCTTGGACTGAGGGGACTTGCGCAGTGGAATCCTGCACGGACGTGGCGGGGGTGGACTTTGGGCTTTGTGAAATGGCCTTGGGCGTGGCCAACGTCGGGGGCACATGTCAATTTGTGAGCGGATGCGGTTTCAACGTGGGCGGCATCAATTATGCCGGAGCGTTTTTCGATTCCATGGAGTCGTGCATGGCGGAGTGCAATCCGGGCGGCACATTGCCGGGATGTGTTTACCCTGAGGCGTGCAACTTCAACCCCTTGGCCATGGAAGACGATGGTTCCTGCACGTTCCCACCTTTCGGGTGCGGATTTTCAGAAGGTGCGGGGTGCATGTATCCTGGTGCGTTGAACTACCAGCCATGGGCGTTGGTGGACGACGGTTCATGCCAATTCGCACCCAACGCCGCCGACTGTACGGGCGACGTGGACGGCGACAACACTGTGGGTGTGAGCGACATTCTGACCTTGCTTGGGCAGTTTGGCTCGGTGTGCGATTGAGGCCACCTCTCAGCGGCTTGCGCTTTGCAGTTTTGGGGAAGGCACAAGCCGTCGTAGCTTTTTCCCATGAACCGAGTAGCCTTTTGTGCCGCGCTCTTCAGTGCGATGGTCTTTGTCCTCCCTGAGTCGGCAGCCCAAAATCCAGAATTCAACGGAGATCCCTGGGAGGTCCGCCTTGCCCAGGGACCCCAAGCCCTGAGCGACGTTGCCCAGCGTGCCTTCCGAGACGGGTCAGTGTGGCACCAAACTCCGGCTGCGCAAGCAGGGTGGAGGGTGCAGGCCCATGAGAACCGCGTCATGCCCGCCCGCATGTACGGCCCCGGGCAAGTCCTGGCCGGAGATTCTCCCCAGTCTAAAGCTTTGGCGGCCTGGGATTGGGCGTTGGGCAGTTTTGGATTCAACAGCGACGACCTGGGAGACGTACGCACGGCACGGGGCAGCAAGCACGACCGCGTGTTTGCCACCCAGCAACTTGAGGGCTTGCCCGTGTTGGGGGCCAAGCTTCAGGCCAAATTCAGAAGCGACCGCCTCGTGATGGTGGGCTCCGATTGGTGGTCCAACCTCCAGCCTGTCCCATCCGATCCTGCCCTGACGCAGGCAACAGTGCTTCAAGTGCTGCAAGCCGACATGGCGGTGGGGGAAGGCGAGAATGTGGGCACCACTTACCTCAGCGACTTCAACCACGAGGATCTGGGCATGGCTTGGCTTCCGGTTCAAGCATCTCAGGAGGGCCAAGCGATGTGGAACGCGCACCCTGTTTGGCAGGTGGAGATTCAAGGCCGGCGAGGGGTCATTCCTGTCCGCTACCTCACGTGGATTGACATGTCCACAGGGGCAGTCGTTTTGCGCCAAAACCAAGTGATGCACGAGTCTGGCCACAGTGCAGAGGCCAAGACGCGCAGGATGGGCCACGTGCCAGGGATCACCCAGCCGGTGCTGCCGGTGTTTGGTCAACTCAAAGCCAACGTGCATCCGGCCTACCCTTACGACGATCAAGAAGCGATGGGCATGCCCCATTTGGAGTTGCCGCTGAACGGCACCAGCTACTTCACCGACAGCGAAGGCCTCTTCAACACCGATGTCAGCCAGGAAGTGGCCGACGTGCCCGTGCAATTGCGCGGGTTGTTTGCAACCGTCTTCACCAACGGCGTGACGCCCATCCAGTCGACGACGTTCGTCAACGACTTCAACAACCTCACCGCCCCCGGAAACGTGAAGGAGACCAGCGCTTACCGGAGCACCAACTTGATCCACGACCACATGCGGACGTGGTTGCCTGAGTTTGGCGATTTGGACTTCAGCATGCCGGTGAACATCGACGTGGCTGGCGAGTGCAACGCGTTTTACGACGGGTCAAGCATCAACTTCTACGACGTGGGAGGGGGGTGCAACGCCACCTCGTTGATCGCCGACGTCGTGTACCACGAATACGGCCATGCCATCAATGATTTCTTCTACCAATCCTACTTCGCCAACTTCAGCAACGGCGCGATGAACGAGGGCTACGCGGACCTTTGGGCCATGTCCTTGGGGAACATCGCTGAAATCGGCAAAGGGTTCTACACCGACAACCAAGATGGCATTCGCCGCTACGACATCGACCCCAAAGTTTACCCTGAGGACATCGTTGGGGAAGTGCACGCCGACGGTGAAATTATTTGTGGCGCTTGGTACGACACCCACCTGCTCTTGGGCGGAGATTGGGCCCAAACTATGCCGCTTTTTGTGGATGCCTTCCCCGGACTGCAAGCCACTGTGCCCAATGGATTTGAAGGACAGGCCTACACCGACGTGCTCTTGGATGTGCTTCAAGCCGACGACGACGACGACGATTTGCTGAATGGCACGCCCAACGCCGCGGCCATCATCGAGGGATTCGACATCCATGGAATCCGCCTGTTTAGCTACGTGGAGTTGGAGCACACCCCGGTGGAGTTCACACCCGCGGAGACCACAGTGACGGTGGAGGCCGAGGCCAACATTGTCTTCCCCTACGTGACGTATTTCGACAGCATGCGCTTGCACTACCGGCTGACGCCCAGTGCGCCTTGGACTGTGGCGGCCATGGGACAGGACAACAACCTGTTCACACACGACATTCCTGGGGTGGCTGCCGGCACTGTCATCGAATACTACATCGACATTTTGGACGTCTTCGGCGGCATCAGCGCGACCACCCCAGTGGCCGCAGACAAGGCGGTGAATGGCAACTTGCCCAACTACGTGCTGGTCGGGGTTGAGTCCGTGCTCCGTGACGATTTGGACGAGTTTTCTGACTTTGGCAATTGGGACATGGACCTGCCGACAGACAACGCCACCACAGGCATTTGGACAGCTGAAATTCCAGTGGGCTCCATGGGCGACGTCAACGATCCTTCGACGGTTGTGGCGCCGCTTCAGGACCACACCCAAGGGTTCTTTGGATTTGCCTTCATCACGGGACTCAGCGGAGAACTTGGCGACGGCATTGGCGCCAACGACGTCGACGGTGGCCACACCACGCTGGTGTCTCCGGTCATCGATTTGACCCCGTATGAAAATCCTGTGATGACGTATTGGCGGTGGTACGCCAACGCGCCCGCAACCGGGGCCAATCCTGCCTCGGACTGGTGGCAGGTGGAGGTCACCAACGACGGCGGCAACACTTGGCAGTACCTCGAAAACACCTTGCAGCAGGACATTTCGTGGCGGCGCAAAGCCTTCCGGGTGGCGGATGTCATCGAACCCACGGACGCCTTCCAAATGCGCTTCATCGCCTCAGACAGCACCACGATTGGCGAGTACCTCGACGGCGGAAGCTTGGTGGAGGCGGCCTTGGACGACATCATTCTGTACGACTTGGGTTCAGGTGACGACGTGGGGGAAACCGGCGAGGTTGCCTCTGTGCATGTCCTCCCCAACCCTGCATCGCATGAGGCCACCCTGCGCGGGTGGATGCCTGGAAGCTCGGTCCGAGTGCACGACCTTCAGGGCCGCGAAGTGGCCTGGCACAGGGCCAACGGCGTGGGGCAAGCGCGTTTGGATGTGTCGACCTGGCCGGTGGGGGTGTACAGCGCCATAGGTTGGGATGGTCAAGGTGAGCAGGCCCAAGTGCGTCTTGAGGTGGTTCGCTGACAGGTCAAACCCCTTCCACAGCATCGCGGCTGATCCAGCCGACGTTGCCGTTGTCGAGTTCGATTTCTTGCCAGCCCTCGGTGTCGTGCAGCAAACATGCAGCCGCGCCCTCATGAAGTTGAAACAGGACCGTGCCCGAGGCAGAGGGTGTGCTTCGCACGTCCGTGCGGTCCACCATGACCACCACGCGCTGGGGTGCTTGAATGCGCTGGTGAGAGGCGTAAGCTCCTGCGAGGCCAATGATGGCCAACGCCATGCTTCCGCCACCCAAGAAACCCACGGTTGATCTCGAGGCGGGCCGAGTTTTTCGCCAGCGGGCCATCCACAACACCCATGCGAGACACCAGCATATCAGGCCCCAAAGCAGCCAGCCACGGAGTTGTTCCGCGCCAAGCCATGAGCGCAACCAGTCTTTCAAGCCCAAGGTTGGCACGTCGGCGATGCGGTCTACGATTTTGGACTCAAGCAGGGCCATGTTGGCCTCCAACCCGGGGTGGCCAGGGTCCAGCAAGTTGGCCCGTTCGTAGTGGAGGCGGGCCACGCCAAGCTGGCCCAATTTGTACGCGGCGTTGCCCGCGTTGTACTCTGAAGAGAAGTGGCTCACCTCTTCCAGCAGGGCTTCATACCCGTCAAGGGCTTCTTGATGCTGCCCGGTTTCATAGGCTGCATTTGCCCGCTCAAAAGCCTGAGTCCAGCCCATTTCTGCGTCGCCGCTCGCAATACACGGCAAGGCCAGAAGGAGCCAGGTGGCCACGAGAAGGAGGGGCTTCATGTCCATGCTTGTTCGGTTCGTTGGGCCAAGGATCTCAGGGTTTCCGCCAGGTCGTCCGCCTTGATTGTGCTGGCTCCGTATCGTTGCATTTCCAGTGCATTCCAAAGGGCGTCCCATTCTGCAGCCAGGGAAGGCATGGTGTTGTTCAACGTCGCATGGACGGCCTCACGCGTCAGCGCCGAGCGTTCCCATTTCAATTTGGCCATGAGGTATTGCTCCATGGCTTCTCCGAGATCTTCTGCCGATTGTCCTTGCTTCAACTGGGAATTCAAAGCCCTCAACGCACGTTTGTGCCGGGTGCCGAGTCGGTCCTGGGCCTCGCTGGATTTCGCGTTGCGGCGCGTAGCCGCCGCGCCGTAGGTGACCGGCCCCGCCAGGAACAGCAACACAAGCACCCACACCCTCCAAGCCCACGTCTCGCGGCTGAGGAACCGAGAGGGCTTCAATTCGATGTGGCGGATGTCTTGGTTCAACACCTGAATGTCCTGCTGGTGGTTGAACGACACCCCGCCGATGCTGGCCTCTCCAGCACCCACCTTCAACGTAAGGGCTGGTGCGAGGCTTGTCATGTGCTTTGCCCGCAATGGATTGAAGTAAGTGGCTTCCACTCCGGGAAGGGTGTAGGTGCCGGGCGCACGCGGGATGGCGACAAACTTGAACGTGCGGCTGCCACGTTCGCCCTGTGATGTGATGTTGATTTGGTCTTCAACTTCGGCATCGAACACCTCGAATTCTGAGGGCCAAACCAATTCGGGCTCTCGGATAAATTTCAAGTTGCCTCGTCCGCGGTAAGTGACCGCCACGGTGACCGCTTCGTTCGTATTAAGGCTGTCGATCGAAGCCTTCTGGGTCACGGACAATTCCACGAAGGTGCCAAGCGAACTGGACGGCGCGGCTTCCGGAAGGGGCAACACTTCTAGCTTCACGGGATCGCACGTGGCAGTGAGTTCACGACCCTCAAAAAAATTGACCCGCATGTACCCAACAAGGTCGAAGTCTTTCAGCTCGAATGTCCCTGTTTGTTGCGGGAACGCCACGATTTTCCGAACCGTCGCGACATTGTAGCGCTTGCCGTTGATGAGCTGGGGTTCCCAGCGCGCTTCGGGCATATCCACGGTCTCTTTCCAAAAACCGTCAAGCTCTGGGATGTCGTAATTCCGCACGTCCAGGTTGTTGTATCGGTTGTAAATCCTGTAGTTCAACACGACCGGTTCCCCGAGGTACAAGGTGCGTTTGCTGGGTTCAATGGCGGTGACCAAATCGCGGACCGGCTGCTTTTGGGTTTGGCTGTTGCGGCTCTTTGTTCGAGACGGCTGTGCGCGTCCGGAGGCAAACAGCCGGACGGGATTGCTTCTCAATGGCCCTTCACTCGTTTTCCATGACAGGGCTGGGATGGTGACCTCCCCGGACCCGAGGACTTTGTAGTTGTAGGTGTAGCGTTGCTCAGAGGTGGTCACCCCGTTGACCCAAGACGTGCTGTTGGAGGTGCTGGGCCCCATGCGGAATTCGAGTCCTTTCACTTCGGGAGGGTCGATGTTCCGGATTTTACAATTCACAAATGTCAAAGTGAGGCGAAGCATGTCGCCCGACTGCACTTCCGTGGCATTCACCGTCAACTCCACGCGCGAGTCCTCGCGTTGGGCGTGCACAGGTGCGACGAAGCCCACCAGCCACAGCAGCGGCCACAGCGAAAGGCGCAGTGCATTCAGAGCGGGGATGTCACCAATCTTTTTCAATGGTCTTTGATTTGCCTTGACCTTTCTGTGCGTTGGTCAGTCGCAATTTCGCTTGGACTTCCTTTTCTTGCCGCTCCAAACTTTCCAAAATTCGCTCCATGTCGGCCCTGCTGATTTGGCCATCTCGCGGCTCCTCTTGCGAATCGTCACCTTCTGGTCCACTTTGAGGCTGCGATTCCTCAGGGTTTTCTTGGTCTCCGTCGTTGTTCTGACCTTCTTGGTTGTTTGAATCTGGGTTTTTCTCGTCTTGCCCGTCTTGGCCTTCCTCATTTTCTCCGTCGCCTTCTTGCTCCTGTTGCTCCTGCTCCTCCTCCTCCTGCTCCTCCTCCTCCTGCTCCTCCTGCTCTTGTTGTTTTTGCAGCCGTTGGGCCAAGGCCAAATTGTGTCTCGCGTCGTCGTTGTTGGGGTTGAGTCTCAAGGTTTGTTTGGCGCGTTCCACAGCCTCAGCAGCATCTCCTTCCACCAGAGCGCTGACGCAGGCGTTGTAGTGTGCAAACTCCTCCAACCCCGTGCCTTTAAGCCGTGTGGCAGCCTTGTCGAACAACGTCTTGGCCGAAGCCCAATCCTCGGCCTGCATGTGGGCACACCCTTGGTTGTACAGGGCAACACTTCCCATGTCCTCGTCCTTGGTGGCCTCTCCGAAGGCCTGCAGGGCTGCGTCGGCGTTGCCGTCCATGAAAGCCTCTGACCCTGCAACCAAGTGTTCTTTGACGGCTGTTTGAGCTTGGATTTGGATGCCCATGCCCCAAGCCAGAAGCGCCAGGATACCAGCCTTGGCCAGGCGCTTGCGTCGGAAGACTGTGCTGGGCACAAGCGTCTCCAGAAGCAACAAGCAGGCGGCCAAGATCAAGAAGGGCATGAGTTGGTGATCGAAATCCACAAAGCTGACAGCGGCGACTCGAGCGGTGGTCAGTTCGTTTTTGAATTGCATCAGGGGGGTGAGGTCCACAAAACCTTTCCCTGCGCGTGTGTACGTGCCTTGTCCGGCTTGGGCGGCTTCGAGAAGGGTGGCTTCATCCAGCTTCGACACCACCGCATTTCCTTGGCGGTCTGTTCGGAATCCTGAAGGCCTGCCCCCGGAGTCAAACGCCGGGATGGGCGCCCCTTCCAGCGTGGCCAGCCCGAGAAAATGAACGTTTCCACCTTCCTTGGCAACTTCCGAAGCGGCCGAAACCACATCGTCCTCGTGGTTTTCGCCATCCGTCAAGACCACGACGGTTCTTGCCGCCTCTGAATTCTCGTCGAAGCCCGTCCAGCACGTTCGAATCGCAGAGCCCACGGCGGTGCCTTGGGTGGCCACCATGCCAGGACTGACAGATGCCAAGAAGAGTTTGACAGCGGCCAGATCGGTGGTCAGAGGGCACTGCACGTAGGATTCTCCTGCAAAGACGACCAACCCAATCCGGTCACCTGTGGTTTGGGCCATCAGACGCTCTACAGTTCGTGATGCCAGATCGAGCCTCGGCATGCCGACATCCTCGGTCATCATGCTGTTGCTGACATCCAGGGCCACCATCATGTCGATGCCTTCGGATTCCACTTCTTCCAGTCGGCTGCCCAATTTTGGGTCGAGCCAACCGACGACCAGGGCTGCCAGCGCCCAGCGCCAAAGCAAGAACTTCCAGGCCTGACGGAACACCCCGTAGGGAGGCAGAACCGACTCCAAAAGGGCCGCGTCGGAAAACCGGAGCATGGTCTTGTGTCTCCAGTGAAAGTGAGACAAGGCCAGCAAGGTGGCAAGGCCCGTGGCCACGAGCAAAGGCCAGTGCTCGGTGCGGTGGAGCGTCAGGCTTGGCACAGCTGCTTGCGCGGCAATCCATGCCGCGGTCAACCCCAGCCACAGGACGATTTCCAGAAACAGCACCAAGCCAAGCACGGGCCGCAACGAAGGATGTTCGTGTGAATTCATGCGTTGGCCGATTTCGAGAGTGTGGATCTCAGGACAAACTCCGTCACCAGCGCCACCAAGGCCAACAGCACCCAAGTGCCATTGGCTTCCGTTTTTCTTTGGTACCGCAACACATTGAATTGGGTGCGCTCCAAAGAGTCGATTTCGCGGTAGATCTCCTCCAGCTTGTCCTCGTTGGTCGCCCGGAAGTAGCGTCCTCCTGTTGCAGAAGCAATCTCCTGCAACGTGACCTCATCAATCTTCACGTCAACCCAGTCGTATTTGTAGTTCCCGTTGGGCAGAATTGCCACAGGGCTCTTGGCTTTGCCGATGGTGCCCACCCCAATGGTGTACACCCGAATGCCGTTCAGCTCGGCCAGCTGGGCTGCGTCGCGAGGTTCGATCTGGCCTGCGTTGTTTTCACCGTCGGTCAAAAGCACAACCACTTTGCTCTCTGCCTCCGACCCCTTCAGCCGGTTGACAGCCGTGGCGAGTCCGGTGCCAATGGCAGTGCCTCCTTGCAGTTGGCCAGTGTTCAGTTGGCCGAGCCCGTTCTTGACGACGATGTGGTCCGTGGTGATGGGCACAGAGGTGAACGCCTCTCCCTCGTAGGCCACCACCCCAATTCGATCAAAAGGGCGGCTGTCGACGAACTCCATGGCCACATCCTTGGCACTTTCAAGGCGATTGGGCTTGAAGTCCTTGGAAAGCATGGATCCACTGAGGTCCATGGTGAGCACCATGTCGATTCCCTCGCGGGTCATGTTCTCGACTGTGGAGGCCGTTTGTGGCCTGAACAGCGCCACGCTCAAAGCGGCAAGTCCCAAGGTTCGAAGCCCTGGTGGCATTTCCATCCAAATCGAAACACCCCAGTCGCGCAATGTCCAGGCAGGCGCGTCTGCTTTGCAGAGGGCCGATGGCGACCACCACATTCCTTGTGCAGCGTAGGGGCCGTTTGGCCAGAAGGACAGCACCAGATGCAGAATCAGGACAGCGAGGCCCAGCCAGCCCCAATGCTCAGCGCAAGTCACGCCCTCTCGTTCGGCGCTCCATGCGATGGCCAGGCCAAGCAGTGCGACGGCGTGTGGAACCGCCCTTGCCACGTGAGGCTGCCAGTTGGGGTCACGCATCTTCGTGGTCGGGTTGGGTTTCAATCACGAAGTCGCGGTACGCTTCCAAGGTGGTGCGGTGTGTCAAGTCGGGCAATTCACCTTTCGCGAACTTGACCATATCCGCTTGGGCCAGGGTCCTTGCCAGGCGGTCGTGCCAGGCCGAAGGCACACGCGACGACCCAAGCATGGCCACGACTTCGTCGGTGGTTTTTTCAGCCGCGCGCATGTCAAACTGGCCTTCGAGGTATCGGCGGAGAACCAACGATGCTTCCGCTTGGACCTCCTTGGCCTCGCCGCGTTTCCAAGCCTCGTTGGCAATCAACCTGTCGAGCGATTCCAGTGCCACCTCGTGGGGCAGACGGGAAGGAGGAGCGTCTTCTTGGTTGGAAGCGTCGCCGTTGGCGGAATGGTTTCGTCTCCATCCCAACTTCCATGCGGCAAAGGCCAAGGCAAGCGCAAGCATCGCACCGCCCCACCATGGCCAGGTGCGCATCAATTGTTCCCAAAGGGTCCATTCGAACACCACAATGCCTTGTGCCGGCCTCGGCTGGGCTTCCGGTTGCAAATTCGGGGCAACGACTTCAAGCATGAAGGGCTGGGTCAGGTGCGGGCCAAAGGCCACAGGCGGCACGACCACAAATCCAGAATCCCAGCTCGTCACCAGCCAGGCTTTTCGCAAGATCAGGTCGCCTGATGCATCTGCGGGAGAAGGCACGGTGTCGATGTCGCTTTCGGCGAGCACCTCCAAGCCTCCGGCGGTGGTGTCCGTCCACGCAGGCCATGTGGTGCTGTCGGCCAACCCGGCGTTCAGTTCGTCCAGGGTCAAGAGCCAGTTGGCGGTCAGCTGGACGCGTTCTCCCCATTGCAATGCCGAGGTGTCGGGCTGCAAAGAGACCTGGGCCCAACTTGGGTTGGACCAAGCCAACACGGCCGACATCCATCCGACCGTGAGGCGCATGTTGCGTTCAAGTCCTTCCATGAAACAGCTTCATCAAGGGTGGAACCAAGGTCTCGTTCGTGGAGATGCAAGTGTGGTCGATGCCTGCACGCGCCATGACAGCTGCCACCTGGGTTCTGTGCGACTCGCTTTGCGCAGACCACGCCCGTTGGGCACGGCGTGAAGAGGTGTTTACCCAAGAATTTCGGCCCGTCTCCGGGTGAACAAGCTTCATCCAGCCCATGGCCGGCAGGTTGCGGTTCAACGGGTCGTCCAATTGAATCGCCACCAGGTCATGACGGCGACCGGTCCGTTTCAAGAGGGTTTCCAAATCCTCACCTGACTCCAGGTCTTTGAAATCGGACAACAGAAACGCAATGGTGCGCTTGCGCATGGCGGTGGAGAAATGACCCAGCGCCTTGACCAAGTCGCTGCCCTTTCCCTTTGGTTTGCAGTCTAAAATTTCTCGAACGATGCGAAGGGCATGCGTCCGGCCTTTGCCTGGCGGGATGAACTTCTCGACCCGGTCGGTGAACAGCACCGCACCCACCTTGTCGTTGTTGCCCATGGCGCTGAAGGCCAAAATGGCGGACAACTCAGTCACCAGGTCCTGTTTGGTGCGTTGTTGCGTGCCGCCTTGGATGGAGCCGCTCAGGTCCACAAGCAGGAACACGGTGAGCTCCCGCTCCTCTTCAAACACTTTGACGTGGGGCGACCCTGTGCGGGCGGTCACGTTCCAATCGATGGTCCGGACTTCGTCTCCGGCCTGGTATTCACGGTTCTCGCTGAATGCCATGCCGCGCCCCTTGAACGCGCTTTTGTATTCGCCTGCAAAAATGCGGTCGCTCAAGCCGCGGGTGGCAATCTCCACCTGCTGCACCTTTTTTAGCAATTCAGAGGCCTCCATGGCTGTGGGAAGAATCAGGGGACCTCGACGTGGTCCATCAATTCGGTGAGGATTTGGGCAGAGGTGATGTTTTCCGCTTCTGCTTCAAACGTCACGCCAATGCGATGGCGCATGACATCCATGGCCACGGCCCGAACGTCCTCCGGAGTCACAAATCCTCGGTGCTTCAAGAAAGCGTGCGCCTTGGATGCCATGCCCAGTCCAATGCTGGCGCGCGGCGAGGCTCCAAAGGCGATGAGATTTTTCAAATGGCCCAACCCGCAGTCTTCGGGATTCCTGGTCGCGAAGACCAAGTCCACGATGTAACGCTCAATTTTTTCGTCCATGTAAATGGATCGCACCAGCTTGCGCGCTTCCACAATGTCCTCCTGGCTTACCACCTTTTGGGGCTTTGGAAGTCCCGATTCTTGGAGGTTGGCGCGCACAATTTGGCGTTCCTCGTCCTTCGTGGGGTACCCGATGACCACCTTCAACAAGAAGCGGTCCACTTGGGCTTCAGGCAAGGGGTAGGTCCCTTCTTGTTCGACGGGGTTTTGGGTGGCCAACACCAAAAACGGTTCCGGTAAAGGGTGAGTCTCGCCGCCGATGGTCACCTGACGTTCTTGCATGGCTTCAAGGAGGGCGCTCTGGACTTTCGCAGGGGCACGGTTGATCTCGTCAGCCAGCACAAAGTTGGCAAACACAGGCCCCTTTTTCACGGAGAACTGTTGGTCCTGTTGGTTGTACACCAGGGTGCCGACCACGTCGGCGGGCAGCAGGTCTGGGGTGAACTGCACCCGCGAGAAGTCTCCAGCAACCGTGTCACTCAGGCTTTTAATGGCAAGGGTTTTCGCCAGCCCAGGCAGCCCTTCCAAGAGCACGTGGCCGTTGGCGAGGAGTCCAATCAACAAGCGATCCACCATGCCCGTTTGTCCCACAATTGCGCGGCCCATTTCGGCACGAATGAGCTCAACGAACTGGCTCTTGCTCGCGATGTTTGCGTTCAAGGCTTGGATGTCCGGCGCTCCTGTTCCAGCCGCTTCTTGAGGTTCCATCAATTCCATAACTCGCGAAGATATTCGGAGGTGTGCGTGGATGGGGACAGGGGTTCTTAAAATTGTGTGAACAGCGCGTGGGAAACCTTTGGGTGGTCCTTTTGGTGGAGAGGTGTGGTGTGGGGCATTTTGGTCACCATGCTTTTTTCAGACATCCTTCAAAACGTGGCCGAATTCCACGAAGCCTTCCGCATCCCCAATGCGTCCAAACCCCACGCGGACTTGACCCGAGAGGAAGCTGAGCTTCGTCACCGGTTGATGGCCGAGGAGAACGATGAATACCTTGAAGCGGCGGCCTTGGGTGACATGGTGGAGGTGGCAGACGCCTTGGGAGACCAGCTTTACATCTTGGCTGGCACCATGATGCGTCACGGCATGCAAGATGTGATTGCGAAGGTCTTCCAGGAGATTCAATCCAGCAACATGTCCAAACTTGGGTCCGACGGCCAACCCATCCTTCGTGAAGATGGCAAGGTCATGAAAGGCCCCAACTACTTCCGCCCCAACATTGCTGGCATTTTGGAAAGCCACGACCCCCTCGCAAGCCTGGATACTTCTGAAGTCAACGAAGATTTGCATTTGAGCAAATTGGGCTGGAGCGTTTCTGGGAAGCAGGAATTGGACCGGTTGACCATCAAAGAGACCTCTTCGCATGTGCAGGGGAAGGCATTGATGCCCGACGCGAAATTGGCCCAAGTTTGAAGACGGGGGTGCTTCTTCAACGCGCCCTGAAGTTGGCCCGGTCGGGTCGGGTCAATTGGTTCAGCCGGTTGATGCAGGAAGTGGTTCCTTTCAACAGGCCTCACCGAATTCGTGTGGTGGAATTGGCCGCCGAACAATGCAAAGTGGCGTTGCCCTGGCGCCGTCGAAATTTAAATCACGTGGGCACCATGCACGCATGCGCGTTGGCCACGGCGGCAGAATACGCGTCGGGACTGTGTTTGATGAATGCCATGGAACACGACAGGGTGCGTCTTGTGATGGCCAATTTGAACATCACTTACCCCAGAAGGGCGCAGTCCGAGTGCACGGCCGTCGCCAAGTTGGACAGCCAGCACTTTGCGGACATATTGGCTCAGCTTGACAAGGAGGGACGGGGGGCTTTTGTGCTCAAAGCGCAAGTCAAAAATGCCGACAACGAGGTGGTGGCGTCGGCGGAAATCACATGGCACCTCAAGCGCCTGTTGGCATGAGAATTCCAGTGGTCTGAACCGCTTATCTTTGGGGCCCTCTAAGACGCACCCATGATTGCAATTACCTTGCCCGACGGCACAGTCAAACAAGTTTCAGAAGGAACCACCTCCTTGGACGTGGCCATGTCCATCAGCGAAGGCTTGGCCCGCAATGTGCTCGCGGCCGATGTGGATGGTGAAGTTTGGGATCCGCAGCGTCCCCTCTCATGCGATTGTACACTGAAGCTTTTGACTTCGAGGGACGACGAGGGGATGAACACCCTTTGGCACAGCTCGGCCCACCTCATGGCCGAAGCCCTGGAAGCCCTTTATCCCGGCATCAAATTCTGGGTCGGACCCCCAGTGGAAAATGGATTCTACTACGACGTGGACTTTGGGGAGCACACCTTCACCGACAAGGACATCCCTGCTGTGGAACAAAAAATGATGGAGTTGGCCAAGGCCAAGAACCCATTTGTTCGCAAGGACATTTCGAAGGCAGAAGCGCTTGTGTATTTCACCGACAAAGGAGACGAGTACAAGCTCGATTTGCTCGAAGGCCTCGAAGATGGGACAATCACCTTTTACACCCAAGGTGGATTCACTGACCTCTGCCGAGGGCCACACATTCCCCACACCGGCATGATCAAAGCGGCCAAAATCATGGCCATTGCTGGCGCCTATTGGAAGGGCGACGAAACTCAAAAGCAACTGACTCGGGTGTACGGGGTGACCTTCACCAAAAAGAGCGAGCTGAAAGAGCACTTGGAGTTGCTAGAGCAGGCCAAGGCCCGCGACCACCGCAAGCTCGGTAAAGAGCTTGATTTGTTCCACTTCTCGGAAAAGGTTGGGCAGGGCTTGCCGCTTTGGTTGCCCAAGGGTGCCGACCTGCGCATGCGACTTGAGAATTTCCTCAAAGAGGCCCAGCGCAAATCTGGCTACGAATCGGTGATCACCCCGCACATTGGCAACAAAGATCTGTACGTGACTTCAGGCCACTACGCCAAGTACGGCGAGGACAGCTTTCAACCCATCCACACGCCGGCCGAAGGGGAAGAGTATTTGCTCAAACCGATGAATTGCCCGCACCACTGCGAAATCTTCAAGGCACGACCTCGGTCGTATCGCGACTTGCCCGTGCGGTTGGCGGAATTTGGCACGGTGTACCGCTACGAGCAAAGTGGAGAACTTCATGGCCTCACGCGGGTGCGTGGTTTCACTCAAGACGACGCGCACATTTTCTGCACGCCGGACCAGGTGAAGGAAGAAATGGGGAAGGTCATCGATTTGGTCTTGTACATCTTCAAGACCCTCGACTTCCAAAACTTTGTTGTGCAGGTCAGTTTGCGGGACCCAGATAAGCCGGAGAAGTACATCGGCGAGAAAGAAAACTGGGACAAAGCGGAGCGTGCAATCCAAGAAGTGGCGGAGGAGAAGGGGCTCGAAACCGTGGTGGAATTGGGCGAAGCGGCGTTCTACGGCCCCAAGCTCGACTTCATGGTCCGCGATGCGATTGGCCGCCGTTGGCAGCTGGGCACCGTCCAAATCGACTACAACCTGCCCGAGCGTTTCGAGTTGGAGTACACAGGGGCGGACAACGGCAAGCACCGCCCTGTGATGATTCATCGGGCGCCCTTTGGCTCGATGGAGCGGTTTGTCGCGATTCTCATCGAGCACTGTGCCGGGAAGTTCCCGTTGTGGCTTACGCCTGAGCAGGCGCGCATTCTTCCGATCAGCGATCGTTTCAACGAATACGCTGAAAATCTTTCGAAAGTGCTGGAAAATAGCGATATTCGCGCCCTCGTAGACGCGCGGTCAGAAAAGGTCGGCAAGAAAATCCGCGAAGCGGAACTTGACAAAGTGCCTTACATGCTAATCGTTGGCGAAAGCGAGGCTTCCGAAGGAACCGTCTCCGTGCGAAAGCAGGGGGAAGGGGACTTGGGAAGTGTCAGCATCGAGGCCTTCGCCCAGAGAATTCAGGGTGAGGTTGCGGAGACGCTGGCGAACAAGATTGAAGAATAATTAAAAACAACAGTCATCGCAATACGCAGAAGAAGGACCGGCTTTCGAGGCAGGGTCATCAAGGAAGATCCACACCGGATCAACGAGAAAATCACGGTCGAAACCGTCCGCCTTGTGGGGGACAACGTTGAACCGGCCATCGTAAAAATCAGGGCGGCACTCGCCCAAGCGAAGGAACTCGAGCTTGATTTGGTGGAAATCAGCCCCAAGGCAGACCCTCCCGTGTGTCGCATCATCAACTACCGGAAATTCCTCTACGCGCAGAAGAAGAAACAAAAAGAGCTCAAGGCCAACCAATCGAAGGTGGCGATCAAGGAGATTCGCTTTGGTCCCAACACCGACGACCACGACTTCCAATTCAAGTTGAAGCACGCTCGGAAATTCCTAGAAGAGGGAGCCAAGGTGAAAGCCTATGTGTTCTTCCGGGGCCGTACGATTGTTTTCAAGGAGCGCGGAGAAATCCTCCTCTTGAAATTTGCCCAAGAATTGGAAGACCTGGGAGCCGTGGAGCAGATGCCCAAACTCGAGGGCAAGCGCATGACTGTCATGTTCAATCCGAAGAAAAAATAACCCACCACAACTCAATTCCGAGGCCATGCCGAAGATGAAAACAAAATCCAGCGCCAAGAAGCGTTTCAAGCTTACTGGAACTGGCAAAATCAAGCGCAAGCACGCCTTCAAGAGTCACATCTTGACGAAAAAAGGCACCAAGCAAAAGCGCAACCTCACGCACTCAACAACCGTCGACAAGGCGGATGTGCCCAACATCAAGCGTCAGTTGTTGGTCTGATCGATCAACCGAAGACACTGGTTTGTTTCACCCGGTGTTTGGCTTTTCAAGTTTGAGCTTCTGCCCAACGCCAACCACCAAACAAGAACACAAAAATGCCAAGATCAAAAAATGCCGTGGCCTCACGCACTCGTCGCAAGAAGGTCCTCAAAATGGCGAAGGGGTACTACGGTGCCCGCAAAAATGTCTGGACGGTCGCCAAAAACGCCGTCGAAAAAGGTCTCCAGTACGCCTACGTCGGACGAAAGCTACGCAAGCGTCAATTCCGCAGCCTGTGGATTCAGAGAATCAACGCAGGAGCCCGTCAGCACGGAATGTCCTACAGCGTTTTCATGGGCAAGTTGTCCAAGTCTGGCATCGAGCTTAACCGCAAGGTCCTCGCGGACCTCGCTATGAACCATCCCGAAGCCTTCAAGGCTGTGGTGGACAAAGTCAAATAAGAACAATCACCTGTGGTGGGTGACAAAGAAGGGCGGTCCTCATGGACCGCCCTTTTTCGTGCCTGGGATGTCCTTGGGCTCAGCGGTCCAGCACACGTTGAAGGGCCAACGCGGCCGAGGTGAAATCGGACTGGTAACTCAAGGCTTCGCGGTAGTCTAGCTCCGCTTGGGTCAGATTTTCCAGACTCTCGTAAGCCAGTCCTCGGTTGTAGAATGCTTGGTGGTAGTATGGCAGGGCTTCGATTGCGCGTGTGAAGTGCACCACTGCGCTGTCGTATTGTTGAAAGTGCTCCAGGTGGATGTAGCCTTGGTTGAAGGCGGCGGTGGCATTCTGGCTGTCAAGTTTCAGAATGTCACGGTACAGGCTGAGGGCACGCAGCAGAAAAGGCCGCGACGTGGGCTGGCGCTGTTGCAGAAAGTAAGCCAAATTGTATTTGGCTTCCACGCTGTTGGGGTTGAGCGCCATCGCTGTGGTGTAATACCCGATGGCGAGGGTGTCGTTTTCCGCGGCCAGGGCGAGGCCCAACGCGATATAACCGTCGAAAAAGTCGGGATTGACCTCCACGGCCGTTTGGAACGAGCTCTTGGCGTTGGCCACATTGCCTTGGTCCCTGTAAATCATGCCCTTCATCCAATACGCCTCGTGGTTCAAGGCGTCTTGTCGAAGCACATCGTTCAAGTGGGCAAAAGCCTCTGGATGTTGGCCCAAGTGAATGTGCATTTCGGCCCGCCGAATCAGACAAGGAAGGTGCGATGGGGCCACCTCCAAGCACGCATCCAGGTGCTCTATGCAGGGCTCAAAGGCTTGGTTCAGATACAGCGCATCGGCTTTGGCGCTCCATGCTGGGGCGTGGTTGGAGTCGGCCTTGAGGGCCAGATTGAGGTCTGCCAGACCCAAGCTTATTCGTCCTAGGCGAAGGTGCCACGCTGCACGGTCCACATATCTGCTGGCATCATCTGGGGATTCCAAAATCCATGCATTGAAGTGGGCCGCGCTGTCCAGGTTGACGGCGTTCTGATTGTCGGCGCCTTCCGGGCTGGGGTATGGGCCGCCACAGCCCACAAAGGCCAAAGCGAGGAGTCCCATGGACACCCCGCTTTGCATGTTGTGTTTGAATTGAGAAAGGATCGAGGAGGTCATGCCAATTCTGCAGCTTCCTCTTCGGTGGTTTGGGCCTTGGTGGGACGTACAGCTTCCACAATCTTGGCTTCCAGTTCATCCATCAATTCAGGGTTGTCTTCAATCAGACCTTTTACGGCGTCCCGACCTTGTCCGAGTTTGGTGTCTCCATACGAGAACCAGGATCCGCTCTTCTTGATGATGTCGTGGTCCACGCCGAGGTCGATGATTTCACCTGACTTGGAAATGCCTTCGCCGTACATGATGTCGAATTCTGCCCGGCGGAATGGTGGGGCCACCTTGTTTTTGACAATTTTGACTTTCGTGCGGTTTCCTTGCACGACATCTCCGTCTTTGATCTGGGTGGAGCGACGTATGTCGATGCGCACAGAAGCATAGAACTTCAATGCGTTTCCGCCCGAGGTTGTTTCGGGGTTGCCAAACATCACCCCAATCTTCTCGCGAAGTTGATTGATGAAGACGCAGCAGCAACCTGTTTTGCTGATGGTTCCTGTGAGTTTTCGCAAGGCCTTGGACATCAGTCGTGCTTGCAATCCCACGGAGCTGTCGGACATTTCGCCTTCGATTTCTGCGCGTGGGGTCAGTGCGGCCACTGAGTCAATCACAATAAGGTCGATGGCGCCTGAACGGATGAGGTTGTCCGCGATTTCGAGTCCCTGTTCGCCGTTGTCGGGTTGAGAAATCAAGAGATTTTCGGTGTCGACGCCCAGGTTCTCGGCGTAGAATTTGTCGAAGGCGTGTTCAGCGTCAACAATGGCACAAATGCCACCTTGCTTTTGGCATTCCGCAATTGCGTGGATGGCCAGTGTGGTTTTCCCGGAGGATTCGGGACCGTAGATCTCAACCACTCGCCCTCTGGGGTACCCGCCTATGCCGAGGGCCAAGTCGAGGTTGAGGCTTCCGCTGGGAATCGAATCAACTTTCTCCACCGCTTCCGCACCGAGTTTCATCACAGTGCCTTTTCCGTAAGTCTTGTCCAACCGATCCAAGGTCAGTTGGAGGGCTTTCATTTTGTCGTTGTTGCCTGCCATTGTTCTGTTGTTTAGGGCGAAGGTATTCGGGTCACTCCGTAAAGGACTTACGGAGGGGGCTCCGTTTTGTCCACGACGGCTTGAAATCAATGAACGGCGGTCGTCACGCCTCAGGTTGGAGGATTTCTTCCGCGTGTGCTTTGACCTTGGGTTTGGCGATGATGCGGCCTATGGTGCCGTCAGGTTCAATTACAAAGGTGGTGCGGTGTGTGCCGTCAAATTCGCGACCCATGAATTTTTTGGCCCCCCACACCCCGAAGGCATGGTGCACGCTTAACTCTTCGTCGCAGAGCAAGTCAAACCCGAGGCTGTGCTTGTCGATGAATTTGTGGTGCGACTTGGCGGGATCCTTGCTGACCCCCAAGACCGTGTATCCGGCGGCTTTGAGCGAGCTCAAGTTGTCGTTCAAGTTGCACGCTTGGTTGGTGCACCCCGGGGTGTTGTCTTTGGGGTAGAAGTACAAGACCAACTTCTGTCCTGCAAATTGAGCCAAGGTCCGCACGTTGCCGTGTTGGTCTGGGGCTGAAAATTCCGGGGCTTTGTCGCCAACCTGGAGGGGAGAAATGCATGTCGCCATGCTTCAAAGAACACGCGGAAGCCTGCGAGGTTTGCGAGCCGTAGTCCCTAATTTTCCCCTGCGTGTCCACAGCTTCCCACACAACCCCCACTTTTGTCGAGGTGGTGGTGCCTCTGGCGCTACCCAAGACGCTGACATACAAGTGGTTTAATGATGGGTCAGTGCCTGTGGTGGGCGCACGCGTGGTGGTTCCCCTTGGACGAAAAAAGTGGACGGCGGTGGTTTGGGAAAGCCACCAAAGGCCCCCCGAAGGCTATGTGGCCAAAGAGGTGGAAGCCGTGGTGGACGAAACGCCCATCATGACCGTGGTCCAGCGTGACTTGTTTTCGTGGATGGCAAGGCATTACATGTGTACGTTGGGGGAAATGATCGGTGCGGCACTCCCTGCGGGGATGAAGCTTGAAAGCACCACCCAAATCGTGGTCCACCCTGAGGCTGGCCAAGTGTCGGAAGAGGGGTTGAGCGACACAGCGCTGCTCCTCTTGGACGCCCTACATGTGCGTGAGGCCATGACCTTGCGGGAGTGTGCAGACCTCTTGGATGTCCGCCACCCCCAACGCATTATTAAGACTTTGATTCAGAAAGGCTTGGTGTTGACCAAGGAAGAACTCAAGGAGCACAATAAACCGAAGCCCGTTGCGTGGCTTAAGGTGGCGGAAGGGGTGAAGGAGTCAGAATTGTCTGAGGCTTTGGCTTGGGCCGGGGTCAAAGCGGCGGCGATGGAACGGTTGCTGTTGACGGTGGTCGAGCATGGCGAGCTGCCCAAGGTCCAAGCCCAGAAGCGCAGCCGCACGGACGCCGCCACGGTCAAGAAATGGGTGGAGCGTGGCATCCTTCAACTCGAAGAGCGCGAGCCCACCCAGCCGAGTGCGCCAGGTACCGCAAGTCTTCCATCGTTGTCCGATGCCCAAACCAGAGCATACAATGACGTTCACATTTCTTTGGTGGCGCGCACACCCGTCCTGTTGCAAGGGGTCACAGGGTCTGGAAAGACGGAAATCTACACCCACCTCATTGCCGAGGCGTTGTCTGCGGGAAACCAAGTGTTGTTTTTGGTGCCAGAAATCGCATTGACCACCCAGTTGATCGCGCGTCTTCGCCGGTTTTTTGGCGATGTTGTGCAGGTGTACCACAGTCGGTTTTCGAGCAGCGAGCGCACCAACACGTGGATGCAGGTCATGGCACCTGAGCAGGGCCAACTTATTGTGGGTGCCCGAAGTGCAGTGCTCTTGCCGCTGCCGAAATTGGGCCTGATTGTGGTTGACGAAGAACACGAGCCAAGTTTCAAGCAACATGACCCCGCCCCGCGTTACCATGCCCGTGATGTGGCACTTTGGTTGGCCGCCAAGAACAAGGTGCCAACGGTGTTGGGTTCGGCCACGCCTGCGGTGGAAACGCAATGGCTTGTGGACCAAGGTCGTCTCCACCGGGTTTCTTTGACTGAGCGGTTTGGGGGCGCCATGCTGCCGGAGATTTTTGTGGCGGATTTGAAGAAGGAACACAAGCAACGCAGCATGCGGGGTGGGTTCAGCAAGTTGCTTCGGGACGAGATGGATGTGGCGTTGGACTCGGGCAGACAAGTGATCTTGTTCCAAAACCGACGTGGGTACGCCCCATCCATGCAATGCACACAATGCGGTCATGCCACATCATGTGAACGCTGCGACATTCCGCTTGTGGTGCACAAAACCCTCGGTGGTCTGCACTGCCATCATTGCGGGTACCATGAGCGCCCCGCGCCCACCACATGCGTTGCCTGTGGCAGCACGGCCCTCAAGCCTCAAGGGTTGGGCACCGAGCGCATCGAGGAAGAGCTTCAAGAGTTGTTCCCCAAAGCGAGGGTGGCTCGGATGGATTTGGACACCACCCGGAAGAAGACGGACCACGCCCGGTTGCTGGAGGCCTTTGCAGACCAGGAATACGACATCTTGGTGGGAACCCAAATGGTGTCCAAAGGCCTTGATTTTGCGAATGTGGGCTTGGTCGGGGTGTTGTCGGCAGACCGCATGCTCACGTTCCCTGATTTCAGATCTTTCGAACGGGCCTACCAAATGTTGACCCAAGTTTCTGGCCGCGCAGGTCGTTCTAAAGACGGACCGCGAGGCAAGGTGGTCATTCAGTCTTTCAGTGCCGACCATTGGCTGTTGCAACACGTCGTGGAGCAAGACCACGAGGCGTTGGTAAGTCGCGAATTGATCGAGCGCCAGATGTACATGTACCCGCCTTATGTGCGGATGATTCGTCTGACGTTGAAGCACTCCGACACCCAGCGGGTGGACGCAGGCGCTGCGGTGTTGGCGGCGCGTTTGCAACAGCGATTTGGAGACCGGGTCATTGGACCTGACACCCCTGCGTTGGCGCGCAT
>MDSV01124802.1_pt1 | contig 31332 bp, 25 predicted proteins | sample 810851 | NCBI WGS metagenome assembly MDSV01 (sample SAMN05326640, study PRJNA326480) | marine metagenome | isolation source: seawater | place: Atlantic Ocean: North East | collected 2012 | reverse complement strand
CTTGCGATCCCGTTCTTGTTAGCGTCACTCGCACTTGATTGGTTTCTTCAAACCTTTCAGAAGTTTCGTGCATGGATTCCTATAGTGGAGAAGGCTTCAGGTGTTCTCTTGATCCTTCTGGGTATTCTGCTGCTTACCGGGCAGTTCACGCTTCTGGCATCATGGTTGAGCCAATACACACCGGTATGGATTCTAGAACGGGTCTGATGGACTTCAGTCGCCAGTGCTGAACGAGATCTCGTCTAGGTACTAATGAGTTCAAGTTGATGCCCGACGGATTCAATCCGTGCTGTGTTGGTGCACCTCTGGCGCCCCAAGTGGCTCAGTATCCCTTAGCCATTCCGCCTCGCCTTGGGTCAGACCACGCTGTCATTACCCCATCTTCGATCAGGATCGCCTGTACATCACCAGAGACGTCGCTTCGCTCCACCATCTTATGCCCTAGGTCCTCAAGTGCCGCGACTACAGACCGCGGAAGTCCGCCAGCTTCATAGTATATCTGATCGGGAAGGTGCTGGTGGTGCACTCGAGGTGCGTTAACAGCTTGGACGACATTCATGCCGTAATCGACCACGTTCGAGATCGTCTGGAAGACAGTCGTGATGATGGTCGACCCACCGGGGGTCCCCGTGACCATAAGCAATTCATTGTCCTGGCCGAGAATGATCGAAGGTGACATAGCAGATAGCATCCGCTTCCCAGGTCCGATGGCGTTGTTCTCTCCCTGCACAAGCCCAAACTGGTTGGGTGTCCCTGGTTTCGCGGCGAAGTCGTCCATCTCGTTGTTAAGAACAAAACCAGCCCCGGCTACGGTGACCTTGCTCCCGTACCATGAGTTGATCGTCGTCGTGACGGACACAGCGTTCCCCGCGGCGTCAACGATCGAGAAATGCGTCGTCTCTTCGCTCTCACCGGGGTCACCTTCCATACCTGGTCCTACAGAGGTCGATGGTGTTGCAGTGCTAGTTGAGATCGTTGCAGCCCGCTCGGATGCGTAGCTCGACGATGTCATCCGGTTGAGTGGCATTTCCACGAAGTCGGGATCAGCTAGGTAATGGTTCCGATCGGCGTAAGCCCTTCTGGCTGCCTCGGCGAAAAGGTGGATCTGTTCAGCGCTGTGCCAACTCATTTCAGCAAAATCGTATCCCTCCAAGATGTTAGCGATCTCCGCCATCGTAGCTCCACCTGAGGAGGAAGGAGGCATGGAGATAATAGTGTGTTTGCGATAGTTGAAGCTGATCGGTTCTCGCCACGCTGCTTCATAAGACTGGAGGTCTTGGTGTGTTATGATACCGCCGCCGCGCTCCATTTCTTCAACGATGAGGTCTGCTGTGCGGCCAGTATAGAAGCCATCCGCCCCATCATCTTTGATGCGGTTGAGGGTTGAGGCGAGGTCTGCTTGCCGCAGCGTGTCACCAACGACCGGAGGAGAGCCGTCGCGCGGGAGAAACTGGCTTGCAGAAGTGGGATAGGCGGTCAGTGCCTCTACCATAGTTTTGCTGAGAGATCCAAGGAAACGCTCTTTAACCTCGAAACCCTCTGCCAACTCGATTGCTGGCCGCACTAAATCTGCCCATGGCAGTGTGCCGAATCTCTCATGGGCGGTCGACATTCCGGACACCGTCCCTGGGACGCCTGCTGCCAGATGACCGACTACTGACTTATCGGTAAGGTTGCCTTCGGGGTCTAGATACATGTCCCTAGTCGCTTCAAACGGAGCCTTTTCCCTATAATCCAACGCGGCGGTCTCACCTTCTGCCGTCCGGACAACCATGAATCCACCACCACCGATATTACCGGCTTCCGGGTTTACAACTGCGAGTGCGAATTGGACGGCTATGGCAGCGTCAATTGCATTTCCACCCTCCTGCAGTATCTGAACTCCTACGTTAGTTGCGTACTCGTCGGTCGAAACCACCATGCCGTTCTCAGCTGTTACTGCCATTTCGTTGGCGGAGTATCGCCATTGAGCCGGAAAGCCTGCCGGTGCGCTCGTGTCGGGCGCAGTGCATGCGGTGACCAGGAGCAACATTAAAGTTGGATGCAGAGATTGGCGGAGCGGGTTTGGTTTGCTGTAGTTACTCATAGGCGAACTTTTTCTGGGGACTCTCTCGTTGCCGCGTGACGGCGCCGTGGCGTAGCTTCGGATGCAGCTCAAGATCAGGGTGGTCAAACAACCTCACAAGCACTTATGCGTGACCCTCGACTAACGGAACAACCCAATCTCGCCTCGCAGCATATCGACGAGCTTGATGCGCTCGGCATAGTAGATCTGATCAACGATCAGGATCGAATGATTGCGTCTGCTGTTGGACAGGAGAGAGAGTCAATAGCGCGCGCGCTTGAGCTGGCCGAGCACGCGTTCAGGCACGGGGGGCGGCTCATATATGTAGGCGCTGGAACCTCGGGTCGTTTGGGGGTGCTGGATGCCTCAGAAATGCCCCCGACATATGGCACTGACCCGTCTATGGTACGAGGCGTGATTGCGGGTGGTTACGAGGCGCTCGTGCGCGCTCAAGAAGGAGCAGAGGATCATCCCGAGGACGGTGCGAAGGCGATCGACGACCTAGGTGTGGGGGAGAGAGACTTCGTGCTGGGAATTGCGACCTCGGGTACCACACCATATGTCCATGGGGCGGTGGACCGAGCCAGAGCACTAGGTGCCTCGGTGGGATTTCTTATGTGCACCCCGCCTCCGTCGGAGCTCGTTGAAAGACTAGATGTCGTGATCGCTCCGCTCGTTGGGCCCGAAGTAATCACGGGATCAACGAGGATGAAGGCTGGCACTGCAACGAAGCTTGTTCTCAACACGATTACGACAGGTGCGATGGTCAGGCTCGGCAAGGTGCACGGCAATCTGATGGTCGATCTTCAGGTGACTTGCCAAAAGCTACAAGATCGAGCGGAGCGCATTCTTCAGAGCATGCTGAAGATTGATGGAGAAGAGGCTGCTTCATTACTGGCAGATGCGGACGGTAACGTAAAGACTGCGTTAGTCATGAAGCGACTCAACGTACATACTGAGGAAGCTCGTCGACGCCTAGAAGAAGCTGATGGTGTTATCGCTCGGGTCGTTGAAGGGCCCAGGTAGTGAATGTGAAGACATGGAAAACCTGGCTGGGCTTGGGGGGACTGCTGCTCATTGTGAGCGTAATTATCGTCGCCTTCGCATTCACCTCGATTCCACATTCCGGGGGAGACAACGCGGGTTACGTATCTTTGGCGCATGGGCTCCTGACCGAGGGGGCGTACTTGGACGTGTTCGATCCACAGCGAATGAAGCATACCAAGTACCCACCAGTCTTTCCTGCTCTGCTCGCTATGATGATTGGCCTTGGCGCAAGGACCTGGGGTACGCTCAAGCTGGCAGCAGCCGTCCCGACTGTCATAGCGGTGTTAGGGACTTATGTGTGGGCGGGACGGCGTTTGGGCGCCTGGACGGGATTCGCGATTGCGCTGATCCTTTCGTTCTCCTCGGCGGTCATCTACTACAGCCATTGGGTGCTGTCCGATGCCCTGTTCCTAGCATTGACGATGCTGGCTCTCACCGCATTTGTGATGGCGGAAGCTGCTGATTTTGCGGGGGCCGAGGCCTGCTCCGAGAGCGATAGAGCAAGAGACTCGAAGGCAGGCAGGTATACCTGCTGGCTTGTGATCGGCATCGCAGCGGCCGGGTTTGCTTACTTCACCCGTTCGGCGGGATTACCGATGGTATTCTCGCTTTTCGCTTGGTTGGCGATCAACGGTCGTCGTCGGTCCTTGGTAATAAGTGGAATCGGACTCGGAATCCCGATGCTTGCGTGGTGGCTCAGGGGCAGAGGGGACGGGGTCGCACAGTACTCTGAAGAATTCTGGATGATTAACCCGTATGATCCGTCACAAGGAACGATTGATGTGATTGGTCTCTTGCCACGCATCGTGGAAAACGCATCCGTATACGTTCTTCAGCATGGCCCGGCCGGTATCGTGGGGGCAGGTGCGGGGAGCCTGCTTTTACCGATTGGCTTAGCGATGGCGATTACCGCTCTGGTGGGGTGGGTTCTCTCGGTACGGGAGCGGGTGGGAGTGTCTGAAATCTTCTTCCCAATGTATTCGGGCCTGATCTTGGTCTGGCCGGTCGTATGGGCTGGAGATCGCTTCCTGCTTCCACTTTATCCTCTCGTATTCTTTTATGGCGCTGTTGCGATCCGCGGACTCAATCGCTGGTTGTCCCCTGCGGTGACATCTCTAGTGAGTGCACTGGTGCTCTTAGTGTTGGTGCTTCCTGCGGCCGAGAATTGGCTGGACACAAATCGAGAAAGCGGTGCTTGCGAGCTGGTTGCAGCAGAGCGAGGACCGTGGGCATGCTACGGAGCGAGGGTCGGATATTTCCTGCAGGCGGCCAACTGGAGTTCGGATGGTCTTCCCGACTCAGTCTCAGTACTGACTAGGAAGCCTCGGCATTTTTATCTCCTCAGCGGACACTCTAGCCGGACGTTCCCCTTCGATGTCGACCCCGAGAGTCACCTTCGACTGGCTGATGCGGTGGGAGCTAGGTACGTACTGCTTGATCAATGGGATGGACAGGCCGCGCGTTACGTTGGAGCCGCGGTAAATGCGAGGCCCTGGGCGTTCTGCTTTGTGAGGGGGTTTGGACAACCGCGAGACGGTGGGGCTCAGCTTCTCGGCATCCTCCCGCCTGAATTAAGGGAGTCTCCCTCACGCGGTGGGGAATCAGTGGATGGAGTTCAAGGATGCCCGGAGAGTTTCATCAATCCGAACTCGAGTGGACGGCCCTACCTCCCTTCGCTGAGGATCCCGCTCTTAGAATCTTTAGACTGATAAATGAGGGCTAGTGCGACACCGAAAGCGACGTGCTCTATCCACAGTCGCTCGTGATCCTCGAGCTTCTGCAGAACTTGGCTCAGTATCGGGAGTCGACTTTGGGGTGCGTGCTTTCCAAGGAACTCACTTACTCCCCCCAGCGGCTTGGCCAGATATTCTACCGCACCGAAAAGGACTCCTTTAGCGATTGGTGGCCCAGGGACGCGAGGCTCCACGACAGAACCGTAGACCAAGCCCTGACCCGCACCTGCGATCATGCGATCGGCTGTCTCGAGGTCAAGAACTGGGACGCCCGGCTCTCCCTGGACGATTGGCCTCAGAAGATCGACTATCAAGGCAGCCGTTGCTCCGGATACAGCAGCCCGGAGAAGCTGCTTAAAGTCTGGCTCGGTTCGCTGCTTCCAGTTCTGGAGGACTCTATCTGCGACCATGGCGACTCCCGCCATCATGAGTTCGTCGGAAGTCGAAGTGGACGACGGCGCGCGACTCTCCTGAGTACGTGGTTCTTGCCGGTCGGCTTCGGCAAAACGATGTGGCGAGGACGCCACAGATGTTTGGCTCGTGGGTATTCCTTGACGCGCACGCTCGATTGCGTGCCCGAGTTGGAACCAAATGTTCTTCTTGGAGGCCATGGCCGGTGAGTTTGAGATTGGGTAGCAGAAGATTGGTGATGGTAGCAGCAGTGATCAAGCGCACGGTTCTAAGTGTGCTGATCGTATGTTCTCTCTGCGCACTCAAGATTCACCCAGTGAAGGCACAGGCTCCAGACGAAGCCTGGCGCTCAATTGAGACCGAGCATTTCCGAGTGACTTTCCCCGAACGACTCGAGCCGCTGGCCCGTCGTGCAGGGAATCGCGCAGAGTGGGCGTGGGATCAGCTGTCTGAAGCATTTATAGATCCACCGGACGGTATGATTGATCTGCTCCTGACCGATCACGCTGACATCTCTAACGGATACGCACGCGTTACGCCTAGCAATCGGATTACTGTCTACGCCCGTCCGCCTGTGGACGCTCTTTCACTAGGTCACACTGACGAATGGTTGGAGTTGGTAATTCTGCATGAACTAGCCCATATCGTGCATCTTGATCATGTCGACAATCCGGTCGGTCGGGTATCAAGAGCGATTTTCGGTCGGGTCGCTATGGATTGGCCATTCTTTCCGGAATTGGCCACACCGCGTTGGGTTATAGAGGGTCTAGCGACTTGGTTCGAATCAAGGCTGACTCAGGCGGGTCGTGTGCATGGCACCTTTGAGGAGATGCAGATCCGAACTGCCATTCTCGAGGGACGTTTTGAGGATATCGGACAGGCTTCAGGCCGATCTCCTATCTGGCCTTCAGGGAATCGACCTTATGCATACGGGTCACTCTTCTTCGACTTCCTCCTAGAGCGCTATGGAGAAGAGCGGATGGCAATTTTCGCCGATGCCATTGCTGGCCAATGGGTTCCGTATCGTCTCGACGCTGCAGGCCGTGATGCATTCGGCGTTTCGTTAACTGACGAGTGGAAAGTGTGGAAGGACACACTGGAAGAGGACCTCGCCAACTTGGACAATCGGTTACTGGAATATGGCGCAATCACCGAGGCGGAAAGGCTGACCGAGCGGGCGCGCTGGGGTCTTCATCCTCAGGTCTCGTCCGATGGTCTTTGGTTAGCACACGTGCAGTCGGATGGGCGTTCGGACTCGCATGTCCGTGTTCTTCATCTGGAGACAGGTGCCTCTCGCAAGCTTGGACGGACGAACGGGCTCGGTGCGCTTTCGTGGTTACCTGACGGGAGAATTCTTCTGAGTCAGTTCGAGTTGGATGGCCCATACCGAGTCTACTCAGACTTATGGATCTTCGATCCCGAGGGTGATCCAAAAAGGGTCACACGTGGTGCGCGGCTTACCCAGCCATCGGTGGGGCGGGAGGAGACTGCTTGGGCGATTCAGGAGGGAGACGGTACCAATGCAATCGTTCGGGTTGATTTGGTCAGTGGAGAGGTAACACCTCTTATGGAGCCGAGCATTGATGTACACTGGGCCTATCCCCGGCCTTCGCCGGATGGGCGTTGGCTTGTGGTGACACGGTGGGAGCCTAACGCGGAGCACGACGTAGTCATCCTGGATGCTGCCAATGGCAGGGTCATAGACAGGGTTACAAACGATCGTGCGCTGGACACAACGCCGTCTTGGACACCGGATGGTAAGGGTATTGTCTGGGCATCAGACCGAAGCGGAATTTTAAATATTCTTTCTGCGGTGGTCGATTCGGTTACTGGAGAGGCATCCGAGCCGCTAATCGCTACGAACCTTCGCACAGGGGGAGCATACCCAGCTGTAGACCCTCAGGGCGCCTGGGTGTATTTCGCGGAATACAATGCGGAGGGTTGGGATGTCGCGCGCGCTCCATTCGCAAACGGAGCAGGTCCAGTGGCGGCCTTAGCTGCAGATCGATTTGATGTTAGGGAAGCGTTTCCCGTGCGAGGTTCGGTCGATGGTGAGATGAAAAAGTATTCTCCGGAAGCGACCCTGATGCCATCGCACTGGGAGATCGCTTGGAGGGAGCCGGTAAAAGCTCCAGCGCTAGCGACTCCTAATGGAGACCTCAGGTCGCGCCAATTACTTGGCGTTGGTTTGGGGGTTGGGTCTTCTGGGTTCGATATAGCTGGGCGGCACTCTTGGGCGGCGGTTGCTAGGGCTACGACGAGCGGAGGCAAATTCGAGGCGGGTGCCTCTTACTCTTTCTATGGACTGGGACGCCCGATTCTATCCGTCGCCACTAATCAGCGGTATGAGGGTGCGGGGCAGCTTCTTGGAGGGGACGCTCCGGACCAGGACACTCTTCTCGTACTCGAGCGCAAGCGAGATGTCAGTGGTTCGATAACCTTCCCGGTGTCCAAGTGGCGCTACAATCTGGCCCTGACTTTGGGTGGAGGTTTGGTGTGGGAGCACCGTGAGCTCTGGACTACGGCGCTTAGGGAGAGCACTAATTATTCGCTGACAAGGCCGACAGGTCGGCTTACCAATGCACGGGTTACTCTCAATTTCAATTCGTCCCGTACCCATGCCCTTCAGATGGGTACTGCACGTGGGGTAAACCTCTTCCTTCAGGGTAGGGTCAAAAACGAGATGCAGCTTCCCGACAGCTTGAAGGCTGTAGAGGGAATGGATCGCTCGCTGGGCGAAGTAGTAGGTCGTGTTCGAGGCGCGATCCCGCTATGGGGTGGAGGGTACGCCGTGCATGTGCTAGCTCTGCAGGCTAGCGGTGGGATAGCAAGCGGACCTGGCGCTGGTCCCTTTCAGTACCGCTTGGGTGGCGCTTCAGGGCAACTAGAGCAACTCACGGGTCTTGAGTTGTTCGGAGGTGGCTTTTTGCTCTTTCCAGTGCGTGGCTATCCGCCCGGTAGCCGGTTTGGACGGCTAGCATGGAGTGCGACCGCCGAGTACCGGTTTCCCTTGTGGTTTATCAACCGTGGGTTTCGGGTCTGGCCACTGCATGCCGATAGGATGATTGGCTCTCTGTTCTTTGATGCGGGGAACGCTTGGGGCCCAGATCTGAGTGCGTCTGGTTTTCAGAACGCCTTGAGGGACCCGCTGGCATCGCTAGGAGCGGAAATAACAACAGAGATGCTCGGGCTTTATCGGGCGCGGGTAAGGCTTCGTGTAGGAGTCGCATTGCCGCTGACAGGTGGCGGTGACGCAGTCGGTTATGTTCGGGTAGGGCTTCCATTTTAGAGGGATTCCGGGGGGCGACTGGAAACTCGGAGACGAATAAAGACCGAAGACGTGGTAATCACTGGGCCTAACTGAGGGAAGATGATTGGTAATTGGTGGAGGAGCCTTGACCACAAGATATAGGGCCTGTAGTATGGCTCTAACCTAGATCCGGTAGGGCTCGGATCAGTTTTCCACACAACAAATGCCGGCGGGAGAGGGATTCCCGCCGTTTTTCAACTCCATAACCCGCGTTTTTCCACAACGGAGCACCGAAGCGATCATGACGCTTGTTCACCAGCCGCGCCCCCGTAAGAAGTCTGTGATCTTCGATGATATTCTTCCCGAAGACCTGCCCTCTGCGGAGCTGACTGAAAACGCCCGGATCGTTCTCGGGAAGCGTTACCTGAAGAAGGACGCATCAGGTGAGCCGAATGAGGATCCGGAAGTCATGTTCTGGCGTGTTGCGCGCACGATCGCCGCTGTGGATGGAGATTACGGAGCGTCTGAGAAGGTGGTGGACGAGATCGCTCGCCAGTTCTACGACCTCATGATTAATGGAAAGTTCGAGCCGAACTCGCCCACTCTCATGAATGCGGGGAGACCACTTGGTCAGCTTTCTGCGTGCTTCGTGTTACCGGTCGATGATGCGCTTTCGAACACTCAAAGTGGGATTTACGACACGCTGAGGTCGATGGCGTTAGTGCACCAGTCGGGAGGCGGGACCGGATTCTCTTTTTCGCGTCTTCGCTCAGAGGGTGAGATGGTGCGATCCACGATGGGCGTGGCGTCTGGTCCGGTGTCTTTCATGAAGTTGTACGATGCTAGTACCGATGTCGTGAAGCAGGGCGGAACTCGCCGAGGAGCGAATATGGGTATCCTGCGAGTTGATCACCCTGACATCCGGAGTTTTATCGCCTGTAAGAACGACACCACACAGATCACAAACTTTAATATTTCGGTAGCGATCACCGATGTATTTATGGACGCCGTTTCTAAAGGTGAGTCATATGATCTGGTAAACCCTCGCAATGGTGAGATCGTTGGGCAGGAGGATGCACGGGAGATCTTCGACACGATTATCCATGGCGCCTGGCTAACTGGTGAGCCGGGCACGTTCTTCATTGATCGCGCTAATGAATACAATCCGGTACCTAAGCTTGGAAGCTACGAGGCGACCAACCCGTGTGGAGAGCAGCCTCTCCTCCCTTATGATGTGTGCAACTTAGGGAGCATCAACCTTGGGAAGTTTGTTAAGGAAGATGCTCGTCCAGGAACAGGAGCGGATGAGGGCGTTGATTGGGATGCGCTGCGCAACGTCACACACCTGTCGACGCATTTCCTCGACAATGTGATTGATGCGAATGTTTACCCACTCCAAGATATCCACGACCTAGCACAGAACATTCGCCGCATCGGACTTGGTGTCATGGGCTGGGCTGACATGCTTGTTCGCCTAGGTGTGCCCTATGACTCTGCCGATGGTGTCGATCTCGGCCGTCGTGTGATGGAATTCATCAATGAGGAGTCGAGGAGTGCCTCAGAGAAACTCGCGGAGGTTCGGGGTGTGTTCCCTGCCTGGGAAGAGTCGATTTGGGGACCGGACGGCAAGGCTGTTGTCAGCAAAGATGATACCCGGATTCGCCCCGAACGGGCACTTCGCAACTGCAATCTGACGACCGTTGCTCCTACGGGTACAATCTCAATTTTTGCTGGCTGCTCGGGCGGGATCGAACCCCTATTTGCGGTAGCCTTTATGCGCAACCAAGCTGGCTCACTCATGCCGGATGTGAACGAAGACTTTGTTCGGATGGCTGAGGAAGGTGGATGGTATTCCGACGACCTCATGGAGCGGATCGCTCAGGAAGGTCATATCCACTTTGATGAGGTTCCGGAGGAGATTCAAAAGATCTTCCGCACAGCGCACGATATCACACCGGAATGGCATGTGCGGATGCAGGCTGCTTTCCAAGAGCATACCGATTCCGCCATTTCTAAGACGACAAACTTTCCGCGCGAGGCAACGGAAGAAGATGTTCGCCAGATCTATGAGTTGGCGTTCTCGCTCGGTTGCAAAGGGGTAACCGTTTATCGCGATGGTTCTCGCGATGGCCAGGTGCTCTCAACCGGCGCAACCTCGCAGGAGGGGGCTGCTGAGGTCTCACTCGAAGCAGGAGTCATGAAGGTCCAACTCGCCGATGCCCGGGAGGAGGCTCACAACCTTCGTATTGAAGTGGAGCAGTTGAGGGACCAGCTGCTAGACCGTGATGAAACGGCCGGTGCGGGCCGTCAAAAGCGTCAGCGTCCAGCGGCGTTGCGTGGCTATACGGTCAAGATGGTCTCCCCGCTAGGGGACCTGTACGTCACTATCAATGAAGATTTGAATGGTCGCCCCTTTGAGGTCTTTTGCACGTTGGGGAAGGCGGGCGGACCAGCGAATGCGGATGCAGAAGCGGTTGGACGTCTAATATCGCTGGCCTTGCGGTCGGGAATTTCGATTCTACAGGTCAAAGATCAACTGCGCGGTATATCTTGTGATCGTGCGGTTGGGCTCGGTCCGAACAAGGTTTTGTCTGTTCCCGATGCGGTCGGACAGGCCATCGAGCGCTACGTGCTGGAGAAGGAAGGCGTTCAGGAGGATCTTCCGCTCGCGGTGCCAGCGACGACCCAGGGAGCCAATCAGTTCGAGGCGTCTAACAGCTCCTCCTACGGAGGAGAGACTTTTGATATGGGCACGTGCCCCGATTGCGGTGCGGGTCACCTTGTCTACGAGGAAGGTTGCAAGAAGTGCCATATATGCGGCTACTCGGAGTGCGGGTGACGGCCACAGAAAACCGATCTTAGATCAGGGCCTAGGGAGCGGGGCGGACGATGCGTCGCCCCGCTCTTAGCTTATGCCCATTGAGGGCTCTGTGATGGACGCCACTCGGTCTCGCAAGTCAATTATTATCAACGCTTTAGATCACGTCGTTGGCAGCGCTGGTTACTTAGTACTAATTAGCGCTTGTTTTACAGCAGGTGCCTCGGCACAGCTGACGCGACTCAGTACTCCAATTTCTCGTTCTGACGTGGCCTACTCGTCAGGCAATCCTCTGCTCTCCCATGAAATCCTCCAGGAGTATCTTGAAGGGGACTCAGCCAGCTACGATGCCCTTTGGCGTTCAGCACGGGCAGCGATACAGGTCGGAATGGAGCGACAAGGGTCCCGTGAGCAGAATCAATGGCTTGATCCAGCGATCCGTCTTTCTGCGCTGGCTATAACACTGCGTCCGGACGGCATTGAGGGCCTGTATTGGCGTGGTTTCGCGGCGGGGAGAAGAGCGATGAACGCGAGCGCATCGTATGCAGTCGCGCTCGCGCAGATAGTGCATCAGGACGCTCACGACATCATCGCGAGTGATTCTCTTCACGGTGGCGCTCATAACATGCTGGGCAAGCTTAATTATGAGGTCATGAGTCTATCATGGTTCGAAAGAACGATCGCGAAGATGTTTATGGGGAACAAAGCGCTGGATGACACTAGCTGGCAGAAAGCTGAATATCACTTGGCCAAGGCGGTGGAGGTTTGGCCTGACTTGATTCTGTTTCACTTTGACATGGGACAGCTACATCGGAAGCGGGGTCGGCGTGAGGGAGCGATAAGATCTTTCAGCCAGGTTCTGTCTCTTGGGGCGGTACATCCGATAGACAGAAAGCTTCAGGATGAGGCGCGTGAGATACTGAACGCTTGGGGTGTGCTTAGGGAAAAGCTTTAAGAGCTAGAGGACCACGGGCCAGTGATCGCCAGTGTCCATCCGTCGATCTGTTTGTTCACAAAAAGTGTGCTTCCGTCCGGAGAGAAACAGCAACCCGCGAACTCTCCAGTTCCGTTTAAGTCTCGAGCCAGCTTGTAGATCTCACCTTCTGGGGTGATCCCCAACAGGTAATCGTCTCCAGTACCATCCTCACAGACGATGATGTCACCCCAAGGGGCCACACATAGGTTGTCGCCGTTTTCGATGATCGTGCCATTATTCGGTTCAACGAATAGCTCTAGCGATCCAGGATTGGAGATTTCTTGATCCGTGCCCTCGAAAGGACTCGGACGGTATGTCCAGATCTGCCCCTTTCTAGCGGCTCCCCCGTCCGTGCAGGCTATGTAAACCTCAGGGCTTCCGTCTCTCTCACCGTAGAATATCCCTTCGCCCCGGGCAAATCTGGCGGCCCCAGACTCGAATCCTCGGTATCGCAAGTCATCGTCGGGAGAATCTACATTGTCGAGGTCTATCCAAGCAGTCTCCATCCGCGTGCGAAGAGAAACGTCCGCTGTCTCCCAGTTTCGCGTATCAAGACTGGGCATTTCCGATACGACGAGGGCCTGTAGGCGACCACCTTCAGTCAGACTACCAGGGACGTGTGGAATGAAGCGATAGAGTATTCCATCACCGAGATCTTCCGTCTGGTAAATGATACCTGATGACGGGTGCACAGCTACTGCTTCATGTTTAAACCTACCCATATCGGTCAGGGGCACACCTCGCTGCAGACCGGGCTGTCCAGCCACAACCTCGAAGTTGTACCCGTGTGAGCGGGTTAACCCGTCTTCCGGCTCCGAAACTATTTCTTCGCAGGAGATCCAAGAGCCCCAGGGTGTGGGCCCTCCAGCACAATTCAGCAGTGTTCCTGACAAACTCAAGTGGTGCGAGACGAGCTCCTGAGCCGTGGTGTCGTAGACTAAAGTCGTTGTGCCGCCTAGCGCTGGGGAATTGCCGCCACCATCGTCGTAAAGTAGTTCCCGATCGATGAGATCTATGAGAGCGAGGTCCGAACCAAATGGGCCAAGTTCTGCTCTTGCGCTGCTACCTAGCTCATGGTTCCTCACCAGAATCGTCATCCCGCTCGGCCCCGCGAAGGCGGCCATTCCATCATGCCTTGCTGGCACTAATAAGCCATCGGACATCGATTCTCCCGCTCTAGAAAATATCTTGTAGCTGAAACCAGGAGGGAGAGCGATGATTCCGTCGGGATCATCTTGAAGGGGACCAAACTTTATTCCGGAGTCGACGTCCGTGGCGATGATATTGGAACGAGAGCAGCCGAGTCCTGTGAACCCGAGCGAGATGGCGGCTCCCGTTCCAAGAAAACGTCGACGTGAGATGGTCATAAGATCGTTAATTTGATTCAAAGATTTTATAAGAAGAAAAATTACTATGTGCCGAGATCAGATTACACCTGCCACCCAAGATCGATTCCTAAGCGTTACACGTTCGACCGTTTTTGTGGTCGTGACCTCGCTGTTGTCTTCTTGCGTGGTGGAGAGCGAGCCGGTTGGCCCAACGCCTGGTAGCCCAGCCTTTGAAGGAGCGGTGGCTATGGGCCACGTCCAGACGCAGGTGGATTTTGGCCCGAGGATTCCAGGAACCGAAGGACACGAAGCACAGCTTTCCTGGATGCTCAAGCTCATGCGGGAGCATGCAGCGGCGGTTGTGGTCGATACGTTCACGCATGTCACTACGAATGGAGATACGCTGGGGCTCACTAATCTGCTAGGACGTTTTGCTCCCGAGCACAGTCGTCGGATCGTAATCTTGGCTCACTGGGACACGCGTCCGATTTCAGATCAAGCTTCAGACTCAGCAGACCAAGTGATTCCTGTCCCGGGGGCGAATGACGGTGGATCAGGGACAGCAATACTGTTGGCGTTAGCTCCCCTTCTTGCTGCGGAACCTCCCCCTGTCGGGGTCGATATTCTGCTAGTCGATGGAGAAGATTATGGCCATGGAATAGAGGATATGCTGCTTGGGTCGCGCCGTTATGCAACCACCGTTTCCGAGGAGGATAGACCAGTTTACGGTCTTTTGCTCGACATGGTGGGTGACGCTGAGCCAAGTTTTCCGGTAGAGCAGATTTCGGCGCAGTTCGCGAATCCTATTGTTCAGAAAGTGTGGCGGGCCGCGGAACGCTTGGGGTACCGAGATTACTTTCCGACCTCAGTTGGGCCTCCGATAACAGATGATCACGTTCCGTTGATCCAGAATGGTATCCCCACAGCCAACGTGATCGATTTTACATACGGACCGAACAATTCGTACTGGCACACGCCCGAGGATACACCTGACAAAGTGAGCGCTGGAACTCTGGGGATCGTGGGCCAGGTTGTGGTTGAACTCATCTATTCGGGTGGGTGATGGCCAAGATATAAGATGGCTGAGTATTCGCCGATATTCGTTGACTTTTGTCAATCTGTTTTCTGAGTTCTATCAGTCTTAATTGTTTCATCCTTGGAGTATCACGTGACCGACATCTCTCCCGTCCGCGTTGCTGCCGTGCAGGCCGCGGCGTGTCCCTTCGATACAAACCGAGCAGTGGAAATGGTTTGTTCCATGACTGCTGAAGCTGCCAAGGAGGGCTCCAGGCTTATCCTGTTTCCAGAGGCATACGTAGGTGGTTATCCATGGGGGCTCGCTTTCGGGACTGCGGTTGGCGGACGCTCAGAGGTGGGTCGAAGGGTTTTCGGTCGCTACTGGGAATCCGCTATCGATGTTCCAGGACCTGAGGTAGAGAGGATGTGCCAGGTTGCTGGGGACTTCGGCGTTTGGCTCTGCGTGGGCGTTATTGAGCGCGACAGTACTTACAGCACGGGCACCCTCTTTTGCACGCTGCTGTACTTCGGCCCGAATGGGGAGTTACTAGGCAAGCACCGCAAGCTCAAACCAACAGCTGCTGAGCGACTCATATGGGGTGAGGGAGATGGTAGCACCCTGACTACGGTGGAGACGGATTTCGGTCGTGTCGGCGGGCTCATTTGCTGGGAGAACTATATGCCGCTAGCCCGCATGACGATGTACGGAAAGGGGGTGAAGATTTACCTCGCTCCGACTGCGGATTCCCGTGATCGGTGGCAGTCGACTCTACAGCACATCGCGCTGGAGGGTCGGTGCTTTGTGCTCGGTTGTAATCAGTACGTTACGCGCGATATGTACCCAAAGGACTTGGCAATTGCTGATGAACTAGATGTTTGGCCCGAAACTCTGAGTGCTGGCGGAACTGCAATATACGGTCCACTGGGAGAGCCGCTCGGGGAGCCGCTATGGAATCAGGCGGGCATTGTCTACGCAGATCTGGATATGCGCTCGATACATCGAAGTCGTTTCGACTTCGATGTAACTGGACACTATGCGCGGCCGGATGTGTTCCGCCTAATCGTCGACGAGTCACCAAAACATCCCTTCGAATGATTTAGCGATCGAGCTTTACCACTCAATAGAGCCCTGCTGCGATGTGTCGATATCTTTTGCTTCGCCGCCATCAAGCAGGACCTGCTCAATCTGCTCATAGAGAAACGCTCGTGCTTTCTCTTCCCGAGGATCTAGTCCATAGTGGTTGATCAGAGTTGTCTGGTGTTCAAGCCATTCCTTCCAGCAATTCGCGCAGATCGAGTTTGTGATTCGCTCACCGAGTTCGGTCCTAAAGGGGGCTTTTGCGAGGCGGGGTCCGGCCTTGCAGCGGCGACATTCGATGGTCTCGGTGGTCATGTTTGATGTGGTTTGGGGTGTGTAACGTGAATTACCCGCGGCATTGTAACGCGGTCCCTCTTGTCGGAGGGGTGAAGCAGTGGATCGTAGACGAATTGCATTGTACCTCGTTAATGTTTCTGAGCGTGGGCTCTCTAAGTATGAACTAATTCCGCGTGATGAGGGTGATCGATGCCGTTAAAAAAGAAGCAGCGGGTGCACCTCGAAAAGCGTCTTCTAGCCGAGAGGGATCGTGCTCGAAAAGCTCTGGGTCTGTTCGACCAAAGGACACAGGCGGACCGCGACTCAAGTGATTCAGATATGTCTAGTTACACTGATCACATGGCCGACCAAGGGACCGAAGCGCAAGAGCGTGAGAAAGCAGCGGCTTTCGCCACCAAGGAAGGTCGATATCTCTATCGACTCGAGGGGGCGCTAAGAAGAATGTACTCAGATCCAGACCAGTTTGGGGTTTGCCATACGTGTGGATTAGATGTGGGGTTTGAGAGACTCGACGCACTGCCTCACGCTCGCTACTGCATAGAGTGCAAGCGGAAGGAAGAAGCCGCGGGATAAGCGTCTCACCGGTTGTCCTGTCTTAATCGTTCCTGAGTGCTCCGAGAAGTGCCTCTCCAGCGAGTTCGATCTTCCACGCGCGCATCGCCTCTACGCTGACGAGGTCCTCTAGAGTCAGCGGTTTAACTCTAGCGATATCAAGCAAAGCCGCGTTTGAAAGAAGGGTCCCACGCGGGAGTCCGATTCGTTCGGCGATCGAATTTCGAACCGCTTTGAGACGTTCGACGGCTGCCTCTAGCTCGGGGGGTGGTCGAGCGGGGCCACGGCGTATTCCTTTTGGATATGGGATGAGATCAGCTTCATCTGATTCGCGGATAGCTCGCAGCCGCCTTATCAGGACTTTACCTTCAGCCCGAGCCAGACCCGTTGGGAAACCCTTGATGGCTAATAGATCTTCCACACGGCGTGGATGAGCGCCTACTGATTCGATCAACGGTTTATCCCCAATAACTCGGAAGACCGCGCGGTCACGCTGTCTTGCGATGTCATCCCGCCAGGAGAGTGCTGTCCGAATTGCGGCAACCTCTCTTATCGGTAAGTGACGCACACCCTTGATCCGTGTCACTGGATCCACAGGCTGTCTATCCTCATTAGTTGCCGTGGCCGAAACTGACTCTAGGGCCAGACACTCTTCGGTAGCCCAAGTCGAACGCCCCATAACACCCAGCTCTTCTGAGAGAACATCCAATAGACGTTCGAGGTACATGGTGTCTGACGCCGCATATTCGAGCATGTCTTCGGTCAGTGGACGTTCTGCCCAGTCAGCGCGCTGGTACTTTTTCGCCAGTTCAACACCGAAGCGTGACTCAAGGAGTGATGCTAGCCCCAATCCTTCTTCGCCCAGAAGGGCGGCGTAGATCTGTGTGTCCTGCAGCCCACGGACACGGATGCCCAGATCCCGACTGAGGAGTCGCAGGTCGAAGTCTGCTCCATGCATCACAATCGGAAGATCTGCGCTTTCGAGTGCGTCCCGAAGTAACTCCGTAAGATCGAACGCTAGTGGATCGATGGTCCATGTAGCGCCATCAACCGTGACCTGAACGAGGCATAGGCGATCTGAGTATCGGTGGAAGCCGGCGGCCTCGCAGTCTAGGGCGATCCTCTCGGCGTCCGCGAGTGCGTCGGCAAGTTCGCCAGCGTCCTCTCGACGCTCAACGTGGATGTGATTCATGAAGCTTCGGTGACGAAGAGCTAGGACCTCAGAAAGAAAACGGACCGGAAAGGATGCGCCACCCCATCCGGTGTTGTTGAGCTCTGGGTGTTGCTCCTCCCTCGGTGCATCGCGACAATTCTCGCGACTCGTCATCCGGTCGTCTCCTCGACACCTGGATCAATCATGCTCCGTATAAAGGTTGTTTGCACGCTCGGCCCGGCCAGTTCAGACCGTGAGACTATCCTTGCGCTGGTTCAGCGCGGTATGAACCTGGCTCGGGTCAACATGTCCCATGGTTCCCGTGAAGATCACGCCCAGACTATCGAACATGTGCGCGCAGCAGCACGCGAGGCTGGAAAGCCCGTAGCTGTTCTGGTAGACCTTCAGGGCCCCAAGATTCGTGTGGGAGAACTAGACCAGCCACTCGAACTGAATATCGGAGATGAAGTAATCGTGGCCCCTGAGCCCATAGCCGTTCAGGGTGAGGTTCCTACGACCTACGCTCAACTCGCTGCGGAAATTGCCGTCAATGACACGGTACTTTTGGATGACGGCCTGCTCGAGTTTCGTTGTGTTCGAATAGAGGGTGACCGAACGGTCTTCGAAGTGATCCGTGGTGGGCTTTTGAAGAGCAACAAGGGCATCAACTTGCCGAACGTTGATTTGAAGACTCCTTCAATGACGGAGAAGGACCTCCAAGATTTAGACTTCGCCCTGCAATATGAGGCTGAATACGTAGGACTCTCCTTTGTACGGAAGGCTGAAGACGTAGTCGATTTGAAAAGACGCGTTGGAGATCGGGCGCTCGTCGTTGCGAAGATTGAAAAAGTTGAAGCGCTTCAAGTAATTGAGGAGGTGATCGCCGAATCTGACATGGTCATGGTAGCGCGCGGTGACTTGGGAGTTGAGCTTCCTTTTCAGCGAGTTCCGCTGGTGCAAAAGCGGATCATTCAGCTCGCAAATTACCATGGCAGGCCGGTAATCACTGCGACTCAGATGCTGGAGTCCATGATTGAGAGTGCTCGTCCTACCCGAGCTGAAGCGTCGGATGTAGCGAACGCTATTCTGGATGGTTCTGACGCCGTTATGCTGTCGGCTGAGACAGCGATTGGAAAATATCCACTGCAAGCCTTGGAAGCGATTGTTTGCATCGGTTCGGAGATCGAACGAAGCGGTTTCCTTGAGCGTGGTCCGCGCTATCTCACCGCACCGGGTGGGCTGCGCACTAGAGGAGGCGCATCAATTAGAGAGCATGCGATAGCGGCGGCGACGGTGGACGCCGCCAAGCAGATTGGGGCGCCTGCTATCGTCGTGATTACGAAGTCGGGTTTCTCGGCGAGGCTGGTCTCCTCCTATCGTCCGTCAATGCCTGTATTTGCGGTAACGACCGAGCAAACGACATTCAGACAACTCGCTGCAGTATGGGGAGTACATCCCGTGCTTGCGGAGGATGTTGAAGTGACGTACGAAGACTTGTCTGACTTTGGTAGACGGGCCGTATTGGAGGCTGGGGTAGGGGAAAAGGGCGCTTCGGTGGCGATCACAGCAGGGTTTCCCTTCCATAAGACTGGCTCTACAAACAACATGCGGCTCGATCGGCTTTAGGAGATTTCTGAGGCGTGAAGCTCACTTTTCTCGGTACTGGTACATCATTCGGAGTTCCAGTGATCGGGTGCGATTGTCCCACGTGTATGTCTGATGACCCACGTGATCGGCGTACCCGCCACGGAGCTTTGGTAGATTTGCCTTCTGGGCGGCTTCTGGTAGATGCGCCTCCGGAGTTACGTCTGCAATTGCTAGCCGCGGGGGTCACCTCGATCGATGCGCTTTGGTTAACCCATGCTCATGCGGATCATGTCCACGGAATAGATGATGTGCGGGCTCTTACTGCCCGAGGCGGAGACCTTCCAACCTGGACCGCACCCGAATATGTGCAGCAGCTCCATGAGCGGTTCAGCTACATCTTCGATGATTCTGTGCGGCCCCCTATGGGCAGCTCTAAGCCGCGCATAGTGTTGAACACCTTTGAAGCGTACGAATCAATCACGCTCTTAGGTGAAGAGTTCATTCCTCTTCAGGTGCCGCATGGCGGACCTATGGTTTACGGATTCCGGGTGGGTGGCCTCGGGTATGTAACGGATGCCAAGACCCTTCCAGACCAAGCACTAAAGGAGCTCAAGGGAGTCGATGTTCTGGTACTGAATGCACTCTGGTTTGGTCGGCCCCATGGATCACACTTCAACATCGAAGAAGCGATTGAGGCAGCTGCCCAGGTCGGGGCTGGTGTGACCTACCTCACCCATCTCACGCATCGGGTGCGGCATTCAGAACTTCTGGAGAAGCTGCCGGCCAAGGTGCTCCCTGCGTACGACGGACTTGTTGTGGACGTGGGATGATGGAACGGATCCGCTTCGATTTCGGCAATCTGATGAGGTCGTCTGTTGACGGTGGGGTGACAGAGTTTGTGCTCCATGAGACTCTTTCAGAGGAGTTCCGGCGAGCGCACGCAAGGTTTACCGAACGACGTGAAATTGGCGATCTTGGTTTCCTAGATCTACCGTACGCCTCAGAAACAGTGGAGAGCGTTACTCAGGTCAAAGATGGTTTGGTGCAGCGGTTCGAGGATGTTGTTGTACTTGGAATCGGAGGCTCGGCTCTTGGGGCGATGGCGCTGAAAGAGGCACTCCTCGGACCTTTATGGAACCTCAAAACCGATGAGGAGCGGGACCAACTGCCTCGCCTGCACATAGTTGACAACCCTGATCCACACACCTTTCAGACGCTCTTGAGTCGGCTCACACCTGATCGGACGCTCTTCAACGTAGTCAGTAAGTCCGGTGAGACTGCAGAGACGATGTCGCAATATCTAGTTGCACGGACGTGGCTTGAAAGGTCGGTGGATGAATCAGAAATCCCGGGTCACTTCATCTTCATCACTGATCCACTCGGAGGCGTTCTGCGTCAGATTGGTGATGCAGAAGGTGTCCCTATGCTGCCCGTGCCGGAGAACGTGGGGGGGCGGTTCTCGGTACTATCTCCTGTTGGCCTCTTCCCCGCGGCAATGTGCGGTGTGAAGCTCGAGGAACTGCTAGGAGGAGCAGCTGACATGGAGAAACGATGCCGGACGGATAATCTGGCAGAAAATCCGGCTGGGGTACTCGCAGCACTTCTATACTACTCCGATGTGGAGTCTGGGAGGTCAGTCCATGTGCTGATGCCTTATGCGGACCGCCTCCGCTCGCTCGCTCGTTGGTTCCAGCAGCTCTGGGCGGAGAGTCTTGGGAAATCGGTGTTGCTTTCGGGCGATAAAAGCTCAACTGGCCCAACGCCGCTGGCGGCCCTCGGTTCGACGGATCAACATTCTCTTCTGCAACTCTTGATGGAGGGCCCGCATGACAAAGTCGTACTCTTTATTGATGTCGATGACCTAGGAGTCGACGTTGACATTCCAGAGTATGATGAGGTCGAGACTGGGCCACTTTCCTATCTCGCTGGCCATACGATGGGGCAGCTTCTTCGTGTTGAAAGGGCTGCGACGGCTGAGGCTTTGCGTCGGGAGGGGAGACCGAATGCGACGTTCCACATGCCGAGAGTTGGTGCGGGTGAGTTAGGTCAGTTACTGATGCTTTTACAGGTCGCGACAGTTTATGCAGGTGAGATGTACGGGGTCGACCCGCTGGACCAACCCGGGGTCGAGCTCAGTAAGCAGTTGACCTACGGTATTATGGGTCGGGAGGGTTATGATGCGCCGACGTTTCCGGAACCTGACCCCCGGTGGACGTTGTAGACTCTGTGTAGGCTAGGTGCTCGTCGCCTTTTCGAAGGTTATCTTCATTTACACGTCCGCAAAGACGAATTCCAGTTGGGCGGGAGAAGAATATGAGAGACCATAACGACGTTCCCCACATCGTGATTGAGCGAGATTCCGGTGGTGGAGTCGGGTCCTTTTTACTCGGCGCTATGGTAGGTGCCGGGCTCGCATTGCTTTTCGCGCCTAAGACTGGTGAGGAGACTCAAGAGGAACTGAAGGAGCATGCTCGCAAGCTTCGAGTGGTGGCCGAAGAGCGTGTTCGCGAAGCTCAGCGACATCTCGAAGACCGTCTGGATGTTGCGCGTGAGGGAGTATCAGCTCGCTATGAGGAAGTGAGAGAGGCTGTAAATGCTGGCCGAGAGGCCGCGATGGAGGCCCGTGGCGATCTTGAGGAGCGGCTCGAGCGTTCTAAATCTGCTTACCGTGCCGGTGTGGCTGCAGCGCGTGAGGTGGCTGCGGCCGAGGAAGCTGAAGACTGATTAGACCACACAGGTGAGCGTTAAACAAGAACGGAAAGTGGTCGCCCGTAATCGGAAGGCGCGTCACGAGTTTGAGATTCTCGATACGTACGAGGCTGGACTCGAACTCAGGGGACCGGAGGTCAAATCTCTTCGTGCGGGAGAGGTATCGTTCCAAGACGCTTTCGCCAGAGTCTCTGCCGGAGAAGTTTGGCTGCACAACCTTCACATAAGCCCTTACGAAGCAGCCAACCGCTTTAATGTTGATCCAGTTAGGGCAAGAAGATTGCTTCTGAATCGCCAAGAGATCAGGCAAATCGCGGTGAAGACCGAGGAGAAAGGGCTTACTTTGGTCCCGCTTGAAATTTACTTCTCACGCGGGTATGCCAAAGTCCAGCTTGCGGTGGGGAGGGGAAAAAAGCTTCACGACAAGCGGGAGACGTTGAAACGCCGGCAACAAGATCGAGAGGCACGCCGGGCCATGGAGGGTCGAGGGTGAACCCGTGGTGTTTGGGTGGAGGAGTTCTTAGCCCATTCCACAGGTTCGGGATTGTGATTGCGATGGGTTTTGGCGCATTAACAATCGCCACGTTTAGACCATTGCAAGCCCAGGATCGACCGATCTTAGCAATAGAGAAGGAGAGTGGCTTAACTAGCACGGTGACTGTTCAGTTCGACCGGGGATACGCCAGCGTTGCGGCGTCGGTGCTGAGTGATATCGGCTGGTCAGTCAACGACCAAAATGGGACGTTGGTGCTGACGGCGGCGGGAGAAATAAAAGTCACGTTTCGTTATGACTCACCATTCTTCCGTTGGGACGGGGTGGTGCTGCAGATGGCGAATTCGCCCTATGTGACTGGAGGAATCGCGTGGCTTCCGCTCCAGTTTTTGACTGACTTTCTCCCTAGGAGACTTCCTGGATTATATGACTTTTCCGCTGACCGAAGCCTACTAAGAGCTGCAAACCTTGAGCTTTTGGTGTTGGATGATCCGATAGAACTAGATGCGGAAGATGATGAGCCGGAATCCGATAAGGAGTCAGGGCAATCAGAGTTGGGACAACAATCGGAAGCTTTACCCGAAGTCCCCTTTTCGGGGGCGGTCGAAACGACTCAGGAAGAAGAGCAGGTGCTGGCTTCAAGCTACGAAGGTTCACGCGTAGTGGTGATCGATGCTGGTCATGGTGGGGAGGACCCCGGGGCGCTTTCAGCGACCGGAGTTCGCGAGAAGACGATTGCTTTGGCTATCGCCCTCGAGATTGAGAAAGCTCTTTCCGGAGAGTCTGACCTCGAGATTCACATGATTCGAGCCGAAGATCGTTTCGTCGATGTGTGGGCGCGCGGTTTGACAGCCACTGACTGGAAAGGGGAGCGGCCAGGTGTTTTCCTGTCCATACATGCCAATTCTTTTCCTGCGCGCAGGGAGGCCCGTGGGTTCGAGACCTACTTCCTGTCAGACGCAAGGACGGATGACGAGCGTCGGGTCTCAGCGATAGAGAATGCTCCTCTGAATATAAGCGCGCGCAATATTGATGAAGAGCGGCTAGCCGACATGGATTTCATACTCCGCGACCTTAGAAACTATGAGCACGCGCACTGGTCGGAGAGCTTAGCGACTCTTGTGCAGGATGAACTTGCCGAGGTCCATCCCGGTCCGAATCGTGGTGTGAAGCAGGGGCCGCTAGCGGTGCTTACAAATGCGCTCATGCCGTCGGTACTGATCGAGGTTGGCTTCCTTTCAAATGAATCTGAGTTGCAGCTCCTAAGGCAGAAAGATTTTCATCAGAGTTCTGGAAGGGCGATTGCTCAAGCCGTGATGAAGTTCTTCAAAAATTATCCTCCTGGTAGCAGTGGAGGGGGCGACGAGAGGCGACGTTGAGATCACAGTTCATTGTCGTTCTCGTGAGTATCCTGGCGGCTGCGTGCTCCTATCAAAACGTCTTACACAACGCAAATAACCTTTTTCTTCGGGGAGAAAGCGCTCGCCTGTCTGGACGAGATTCACTCGCTTCAGAGAGCTACACGGAAGTCGTTAGAAAGACAGGTGAAGCGCTGCGCGACCGGCCTCAGGGTGAATGGGCGAATGAGGCACTCGTTCTTCACGGTAGAGCCCGGCTTCGATTGGGTGAGCTTCGGGAAGCTCAGGCGGCGCTTGCAGACGCCGTTCGATTGAATTCCCCCGAAAGCGACGAAGCTCGAGTATATCTTGCTGCTGTTAAGGCAGAAATCGGTGATGTGAGCTCGGCGCTAGCGGGGGTGAATCGCGCGCTTTCGGGGACGCTTGAGGATCTCCCGAGATTTGAGGCGCACTTTCTCCGGGGACGCCTGTTGCTTGAGAGGGGTATGTTTCAACAGGCCGGTTGGGACCTAGATCGGGCTTCTGAGGCTGGTCTTGGGATGAGGGCGGAGGCTGATCTTGAAGTGCTGCGCTGGTCAATTGTCCATCGAGAGGAGCAGGGCGCCCGTGACGCTATAGACGTTCTGATGGGAAATCCTCGTGCGGGTGGTCGGATGGAGACCATGGGACGACTCGTTAATCAGGCGGCTGAGATCTGGGGGCAGGAGCAAGTTGCTCATATGCTGGAAGGAGTTGACGTCTCTGAGTGGGACCGTGTCGCCCGTGGTAGGATGGCACTCGTAAGAGCACGCATGCTCAGTGAAGCGGGGGATACGTCGGCGGCTCGGACTCAAGCAACGGATGTGGCATCGGGTCTAGGAAGACAGTCCGTCGATGCGAGGCTACTCCTCGCTCAATGGCAGCTCCAACGAGCCAGGGATTTGGAGACTGTATATGGCGTTCGAGTACTTTTGCTTCCGGTGGGTCGAGACGGCCGTGCAGGTGCACAGGTCGAGGCCATCAATATGATGGAATCGCTAACTGATTTGGGGTATGAGCAACCCTTAGCCTTCTTTGCGGCGGCTGAACTGGCCCGTGATAGGTTGGGAGCTGAGTATGTCGCACGGGGCCTTTTCATAGCATACGCCGCTGCCGCTCCATATGAGCCTTGGTCGCAGAAGGCTTTGCTAGCAGCCCTCAATATCACACCGGATCCAGCTGACCGAGCGTGGCTCAAGGAACGACTGGAGACTAACCCCAACAGCCCTTACGTTTTGGCGGCATCCGGTGGCCCCTCCGCCGGGTACCAACAGCTTGAGGAGGAACTGGACTTGCGACTCAGAGCGCTGACCCAGCGGTGAAACTTTCGATCCAAGCTTTTGGCGTCGACTTCCAAAATCCCGTTCTGCTAGCTGCGGGCACGTGCGGCTTTGGTATGGAGCTGGTCGATGTGCTTGATATTGAGGCACTAGGTGGCTTCGTAACGAAATCAATCACACTTGAGGCACGACTAGGGAACCCGGCCCCTCGTGTTGCAGAATTCGAATCCGGCATGATCAACTCGGTCGGTTTGGCCAACCCTGGGCTAGCGCGGGCTCGATCGGAAAAGCTGCCGTGGATTGCTGCGAATGTTCGTCGAGCAAAGGTTCTCGTGAGTGTTGCCGGTCACACCGTTGAGGAATACTTCCAACTGATAGAGGGGCTCGACGAAGCAGACGGTTTTGCGGGCTTTGAGATAAATCTCTCATGCCCTAACGATGCCCGCCGTGACGGGGTGCCATTCGCTCTAGATCTGGACGCGGTCAGCAAGATCATCGCTGGTTGTCGTGAACGCACCGGCCGTCCGATCTCCGCGAAGCTTGCGCCGAATGACCCGCGGCTACCCCAGACGATAAAGAGAGCGGAGGAGGCTGGTGCCAATGCCATCACCCTAGTTAACACTGCTCCAGGTCTTCTGCTGGATCCAGACTCCGGGCAGGCACGCTTGGGACAGGGAGCCGGGGGGGTTAGCGGGCCCGCACTTTTCCCGATGGGGATTCGTGCGGTGAAAGAGGCTCGCGCTGTAAGCAGCCTGCCGATACTAGGCGTAGGAGGTGTGCTTTCAGTGTCTGATGCGGTCGCGTATCGCAGAGTCGGTGCAGATCTGATTCAGATGGGCACAGCAACTTTTGCTGCCCCCAGGGCAGCAGAGGATTTGATTTCCGGCCTGATGCGATGGGGTAAAGAGTCTGACGTATGTTCGTGGAGTGAGTTAGGTAGGATGGAGGACTTAGAAGCGTGAATCGAGTGATCATTCCGCTGGATGTGCCTTCAGTCTCTGATGCGTTCGCATTGGTTGATCGGTTGGGAGATGAGGCTGACTTCTACAAGGTTGGCTTCGAGTTGTACACGCGAGGTGGGCTAGAGGTGGTGCGCGAATTAGTCTCCCGAGAGAAGCGCGTTTTTCTCGACATTAAGCTTCACGATATTCCGAATACTGTCGCGCGAGCTGTTGAGGCGGCTTCGGATCTCGGTGTAGATCTGTTAACGCTTCATGCGTCGGGTGGCCAACGAATGATGGCAGCTGCAGCAGAAGCTCGCTCCAGTCATCTCAAGCTGCTGGGGGTGACAGTGCTCACATCTATGACCACAGATGAGATGGCTTCCGCATGGGGACGCGAAATATCTTCGGTCCGCGATGAAGTGTTCCGGTTAGCGAATCTAGGTAAGGAGGCTGGCTTGGATGGGATTGTTTCCTCGGCACTCGAAGCGAGCTGGATCAGGCAAAAAATTGGTCCGCGCTTCTTGATTGTGACGCCGGGTATCCGTCCCGCCGGATCTGACTCTGACGACCAGAATCGGGTTGCGACACCTAGGGAAGCGGTCCAAAGCGGTGCTGATTTTCTCGTCATCGGACGCCCTATCACACAGGCAGATGATCCATCTGCAGCCTTTGCAGCGGTGCTAAAAGAAATCGAAGAAGCTTAACTTCGGTTCTGACGACCTCTGTTCTTCATTTAATGCTCCGGCGATCGTTTAAGTGATCGATCGGATCCTAGACAACGACGACCGATGACGCTGAAGGTCTACAATACTGCCGCACGCTCCCTGCAAGAATTCGTTCCACTTCGGGAAGGCGAGGTTCGTGTCTACGCATGTGGGCCGACCATCTACAATCATGCGCACATAGGGAACTTTCGGACCTTTCTCTTCTTCGATCTCGTTCATCGCCACCTAGAATACAGCGGTTACGGTGTGCAGTTCGTAATGAACCTGACTGACGTAGACGATAAAGTGATTCAGGCGGCTCATGAGGCCGGTAGCACTATTGAAGAGCACACGAAGCCTTTTGGAGACACGTTCCTTGCAGATTGTGTGTCGCTAGGCGTTTGGACTGTTGATAGCTATCCGAGGGCGACCATGCACATCGAACAAATGGTCGAATTCATTGAACGGCTGGTCGACAAGGGGCACGCCTATTCTGCGGAAGACGGTGCGGTCTATTTCTCAATTGAGAGTTTCCCGGAGTATGGAAAACTGAAAGGGATCGACACCTCGACTCTGATAGCGGGAGCTCGGGTGGAGCATGATGAGTATGACAAAGAAGACGCCCGTGATTTTGCTCTATGGAAGGCCGCTACTGAAGAAGACGAGGAAGTCGGCGCCGCGTGGGACTCGCCCTGGGGGCGCGGCCGTCCGGGTTGGCATCTTGAGTGCTCAGTGATGAGTACGATGCAGCTGGGAGACACTCTGGACATGCACCTCGGCGGGGAAGATTTGGTTTTCCCTCACCACGAGAATGAGATAGCCCAATCGGAATGCGCGACGGGTCACCCCTTCGTCAGGTACTGGATGCACGTGAAGCACCTTTTCGTAGAGGGGCGAAAGATGTCTAAGTCTCTCGGAAACTTCATCAGGGTCCGTGAGTTGCTTGAAGAAGGGTACGACCCCGCAGCAATCAGGCATTTGCTCATTTCCTCTCACTACCGTGGTGAGTTGAATTTTACTCGGGCCGGACTCAAGGCTTCGGGTGTGGCGGTTCAGCGCTTAATGGACTTCGAAGCTCGGTTATCTCAACTCGAGACAGCCGATGATGCCGAGGAGTCGGCACTCCCCGGTTTGGCGGAAAAAGTCGTGTTGGATTTCCGCAGCACAATGGACGATGATTTCAACTCCGCTGGTGCCCTGGGCGTTTTGTTCGGCTTTGTGACGAAGGTCAATGCGGAGTTGGATGCGAAAGGAAGAGTTAGCACTTCTGATCGGGATTTGGCCCTTGGGGCGCTGCGATCTATGGATACAGTGCTTGGCTTGCTTGAAGTAGCGCAGGCGTCACGTGTCATAGACGATGACCTGTCATCCTGGGTAGAGAGAATGATTGAGGAACGAGCACAAGCTCGGGCTTCGAAAGATTTTGCTCGGGCAGACGAGATCCGCGAAGAGTTGTCCGCGAAGAATATCGTGCTCGAGGATAGTGCAGAGGGGACGCGCTGGAAGGTGGTCAATTAGGGTACCAGAGCCGGGGTATCTGCAGGACGGTTGGATTGAAGCCACAACTGCTTAGCAGTACCGCGATGCGCCTACCTTCATAACTTATGTGCTCCGTGCTGGCGTAGCTCAACTGGTAGAGCAGCTGATTTGTAATCAGCAGGTTGGGGGTTCAAGTCCCTTCGCCAGCTTTTTCGGTGTTTTAGGTTCTCGGTAAATTCCGTTTTTTCTGGCAAAACGCAAAAGACTGTTATGGGTATTCAGGTGAAGTTTCCGTTTCGCCCACTCTGGCTCCTTGTGTGCTCTACTGCACTTGTTTTCTGGGGTTGCCAAGATCAAGAGCCGGTTCTCCCTCCATTTGAAGCGCCTGCTCCTGCACTCTCAGTACTTTCGGTAGACGGTGGGGAAGCCCTGAACCCAGCATTTTCGCCCGAGATCAACAGGTACTCAGTGGTTGCATCGGACAGCGCGGGGGAAAACTTGACAATCGTCGCTCTGGGTGAGGCCGGGCTTGAGATCACCGTCGAGGGCGAGTCGGTGTCACTTATGGAGCCTTTTTCGCGTCAGGTGTCACCCGGATCAACTATTGAGATATTGGTGCGAAATCAGAATGGATCCGTTCGCACATACACCGTCGAGTATTTGCCGAGCGATTTCCCTCGTCTTCGAACTGAATCGAACCGTGAGGCTCCGAGTTCAGGCTTGACGTATATCACTCTATCCGAATGGCTTATTGTCATTGATGACAATGGTGTACCTGTGTTCTACAAGCGAGAGAGCAATAGAGTAACGGACTTCAAGCTTCATCCTTCCGGGGAGCGGTCATACGCAGTTCGAACCGGTTATCTCAGCGATTTCGGTATGAACGATCACGAAATCGTGGTGCTGGATGCAGATTTTGAGGAAATTGATAGGGTGACGACGATCGGGCTGAACCAGACGGACAACCACGACTTTCTGATCCGGGAGAATGGGAATTACGTCTTGTTGTCTTACCATGGAGAGACGAGGGATCTGACCGATTATGGCGGAGGTCCAGCAGACCCTGTGATAGAGTCTGTAATGCAGGAAATCACAAGGGATCGGGAGCTTGTGTTCCAATGGCGCAGCTGGCCGGAAATTCCGTGGAGCGAAAGGCTGCGAGATAAGGCTGAATATGCCCATGTTAACTCGGTATTCGAGACGCCGGATGGGGATTTTATCCTATCACTCCGGAGAGTTAGTCAGGTGGTCAAGGTCGACCGATCGACCGGACAAGTGGCTTGGAAGCTTGGCGGTATGTCTAATGAGTTTGAGTTCAAGGCCGACCCTTTCAGCAATATCTGTGCTCAACACACCGCGTCTCTCCTCCCTGGAGGGCGGTTGTTGCTATTCGATAACGGACAGTTGTGCTGGCCTATTGAACCCAGTCGGGGTGACTTGACCAGAGTAGTGGAGTACGATTTGGATGAGGAAGCTATGACAGCAACCATGGTTTGGAGTTATTCACGTCCAGATACATACTCACGGTCGATGGGTTCTTCACAACGGCTCTCGAATGGCAACACCTTAATCAGTTGGGGTAATCGTCCCGCGGTTACGGCGACGGAGGTGAATGCTCAGGGTGAAGTGGTTTGGGAGTTGTTCGCTGATTCAGAGAAGCCTTGGACTTACAGGGCTTTCAGGGCTGAGCGATAGCGCGTAGCAGGGATCTCTCAGCCTCGGTCCCGGTAGCGTTAGTCCGGGTGCCGCAATGGTACCAATCGGCAGAGATCGCGATTGAGTGGACGAGCTTCATTCCGCGTCTAGGTTGCGGATATGTGAAGCGTTGCTGCAGAATTGGGACCATGAGCAAAAAAATTGGGCAGACCTCTAAGCTTTTTGATGCAACCCAAAAGATCCTTCTCGCAGTAGGCGTTGGATCATTTTTGGTTGCCGGTTTCTTGGCGTCGATCTCTGAAGACGTGCCTTCCAGCACCGGCATGGGGGCGGTAGGTGTTTTGTTTGGCCTCGCCATGCTTTGCTTCCCGATCATGTTTTTTCGCGAGAGAGCGCACAGAAGAGGTCAATCGAATAAACTCGCAGACTTAGCGCAGCAGGTGGGGTGGGGCTTTTCGAACGAGGATGAGGATCTGCTCTCGAATCTTTGGGGCTTTGAGCTATCTAGAGAGGAAGGCCAGCGGGTTGGCCGAGAAATCGCGGATGTCCTAGATCCGGGACCTGGGAGACTCGCATCTGGCCAGGAGTATCAGGTCAGGATATTCCGTTTTTGGCAGGACCAACCCGGTTATTCAAGCGGAACGGGAAAGTTACAGCGTAAGTTTTTTCCTGAAAGCGGAAGGCTACCCGCGCAAACGGTGATTTGGTTTCGTTCGCCCCAGTTAAGTCTACCCAGCTTTGTCATGCGCCCGGAACACGTATTCCATAAAATCGGCAGTGCCTTCGGATACCAGGACATAGACTTCGAGTCGAATCGAACAGCTGCTGATTTCTCTAAGAAATATCTACTTCGGGGAGAGGATGAGCATGCGATCCGCTCGCTCTTTAAGGACAATGTTCTGAACTTCTTCGCGACCCACCCGGGGAAGCTCGTACTAGAGGGGAGAGACGATCGACTGATTTTGTATAGGCCGGCGCAACTGATTCGACCGGAAAACATTTCAGTCTTCTTAGAAGAAGGGCTTGAGGTGTTTCGGTTGTTCGTATCTCCAGGACATGGATGACTGCGCTTGAGCACCTCAGGTAGCGAAATCGAGCGGAAAACGACCCGGGAATACCTCACTGCCCTGACATTTTAAGCCCTTTACGCTCTGTCGTGGGGTAATTACTTTTCTGGGCTCGTTCGCAGACAAGCCGCTCCAGCATCTAGGGGGCGGCTGTTTTCCGCGTCTGAGTCAGGCGGGGAAGAAACGTTCGAGTGGTCCCGACTGGGCGGTTTCGGGAGCAACAAGGTGGGGTACCGAAGCGGTCAAACGGGGCAGACTGTAAATCTGTTGGCTTAGCCTTCGGAGGTTCGAATCCTCCCCCCACCACTCAGG
>MDSV01128094.1_pt1 | contig 31335 bp, 27 predicted proteins | sample 810851 | NCBI WGS metagenome assembly MDSV01 (sample SAMN05326640, study PRJNA326480) | marine metagenome | isolation source: seawater | place: Atlantic Ocean: North East | collected 2012 | reverse complement strand
TTGTACAAATTCTTGTCCAAAAGGTCTAAATCCAGCAAAAGCTATTGGATCAATAAAAAAAATGCTTGCAACAAGCTAAAACCTTATTTAATCAATTATCACTATGAAATTAATAGAACACTTTATTGGTGGTAAAAATTATTCAGGTAATTCTAAGAGAAAAAGTAAAATTTTTAATCCAGCTACAGGAGAGCAAAGCTCAGAAGTTAAGCTAGCAACATCTCAAGATGTTAATAAAGCTGTAGAAAATGCAAAAAATTCATTTGAAATGTGGTCAAACACCACTCCTCTTCAAAGAGCAAGAGTTATGTTTAAATTTAAAGAATTAATAGAAAAAAATTCTGATGAACTTACAAAGATTATCGTTTCTGAACACGGCAAAGTATATGATGATGCCAGAGGATCTTTAACTAGAGGATTAGAGGTCGTGGAGTATGCATGTGGTATACCTCAAATGCTTAAAGGAGAATTTACAGAAAATGTAGGAACTGGTGTTGATAGTTGGTCAATAAGACAACCACTTGGAGTTTGTGCGGGCATTACTCCATTTAACTTTCCTGCCATGGTTCCCATGTGGATGTTTCCAATGGCAATAGCATGTGGTAACACATTTGTTCTTAAGCCATCTGAAAAAGATCCATCTTGTTCAATAAGGTTAGCAGAACTTTTAAAAGAGTCTGGTTTACCAGACGGTGTTTTTAATGTTGTTAATGGAGATAAAGAAGCTGTCGATGCATTAATAAACAACAAAGATATTGTGGCAATGAGTTTTGTAGGATCTACACCAATAGCAAAATACATTTATGAAAATTGTGCAAAAAATGAAAAAAGAGTTCAAGCATTAGGAGGGGCTAAAAATCATTGTGTTGTTATGCCTGATTGTGATTTGGAACAAGCAGTAAATGGACTAATGGGTGCAGCATATGGTTCAGCTGGCGAAAGATGCATGGCTCAATCAGTAGCAGTAGCAGTAGGTAATATTGGAGATAAATTAGTTAATAGCTTAGCAAAGAAAGTCGAGTCTTTAAAAGTAGGACCTGGAATGGATAAAAAATCTGAAATGGGACCATTGGTTACTAAGGAACATCTAACTAAAGTAAAAAATTATGTAGATATCGGAGCAAAAGAGGGAGCTAAACTAATAGTAGATGGAAGAAATTTCAAACTTCAAGGTTATGAAAATGGTTACTATATTGGTGGATGCTTATTTGATCATGTGACAAAAGACATGAGAATATATAAAGAAGAGATTTTTGGTCCTGTTTTATCAGTCGTGAGAGTAAAAGATTTTGACGAAGCTTTACAATTAGTTAATGATCACGAATTTGGAAATGGAGTAAGTATATTTACTAGAGACGGTGATTCAGGAAGAACATTTTCTAGCAAAGTGAAAATAGGTATGGTTGGTATAAATATTCCTATTCCTGTCCCTATGGCTTTTCATAGCTTTGGTGGATGGAAAAGATCATTGTTTGGAGACCAACATATGCATGGACCTGAAGGAGTAAGATTTTATACTAAGCTTAAAACAATTACTTCAAGGTGGCCATCTGGATTAAGATCTGATCCAGAATTTATAATGCCAACTATGAAATAAAAAAGGAGGGGCTAAATTGAGAAAAAAAATTACCTTGATAGGGGCAGGACAAATTGGAGGAACATTAGCGCATTTAATTGCATTAAAAGAATTAGGAGACATAGTTTTATTTGACGTTGCCAAAGGTTTGGCAAAAGGTAAAGCACTAGATATAGCTCAGTCATCACCAGTTAATAAATTCGATATTAACTTATCCGGGACAGATAATTATGAAGATACTAAAAATTCTGATGTCATAATTATCACTGCTGGAGTCCCTAGAAAACCAGGAATGACTAGAGATGATTTACTAGGGATTAATCTTAAGATCATAAAACAAGTTGCAGAGGGAATAAAAAACACTTCTCCTAATGCATTTGTCATATGCATTACTAACCCGTTAGATGTTATTGTTATGGCATTACAAAAATACTCAGATCTACCAAAAAATAAAATTGTTGGTATGGCTGGAATTTTAGATTCCTCTAGATTTATTTATTTTTTATCTCAAGAGCTAAAAATTCCAGTCCAAAGAATTAAATCTTTGGTGTTAGGAGGTCATGGCGATAGCATGGTAGCAATGCTTGATTCAACATTTGTCGATGGAAAAAAAATTCATGAATTTGTAAAAGAAGGGAAAATATCTAGAGAAAGATTGAGTGAAATTGTAGATAGAACAAAAAAAGGTGGAGCTGAAATCGTAAAATATTTGGAAAAAGGATCAGCATTTTACGCACCAGCAGCATCGGGTGTAGAAATGGCTGAAAGCTATCTAAAAGATTTAAAGAAAGAGCTTCCTTGTGCAGTTTATTTAAACGGAGAATATGGAGTCAAAAATATTTATGCAGGTGTTCCAGTGATTATAGGCAAAGAAGGTGTTGAAAAAATAATTGAAATAGAATTATCAAATGAGGAAAAGAAGTCATTTGAATTATCAATTAATTCCGTTAAAGAATTATTTGAAGCGGCTAGAAAAATTGACTCTAATCTATAATTTTTATGTCATCCAAAAAACCTAAGGTATTTGAAATAGTTGTGATTGGAACTGGTATGTCTGGTCTGAATTTTATAGATAAATATTCAGAAAAGGGAAAAATTTTGCATGTAATTTCTCCTCAAGAAGATTTTAACCTACCTTTACATGTTAAAGATAATTTAAAACTTTTACCATCTCAGATGAGAGGGAAATATTCTAATGTTCAAAGTTATTTTGCTGCCAATAAACTCGAACTAAGTTCAGAGTGTAAAGCATTGGGTTCTCTTAACTTTGGAGGTTTGTCAAATTATTGGGGACTTCAGTTAGATAGTTATTTAAACAATGATCAAAAAAATTTTAAAAAAAAAGAATTCTTACAACTTAAAAAGAATTTTTTTGAGTTTGTAGAAAAATTTAATCTTTTAGGTTCATATAAAGATGACGATCTTAAGAAATCGTATACAAATGATTATAAAATTCCAAAAACTTTTGAAAATTTAGTTAAAAAAAAAAATAAAAATTTTAATTGTAAAAAACCAATTTTAGCATTTTCAGAAAAATATTTTTCTGGAAATTTAAATAATATTAATGAGAAGAAAAATAAATTAAATGCACTTAATTTTTATAAAAAAATAAGAAAAAAAAACAAATTAGTATTTCATAATTATTATTTAAAAGATTTGAAAAAAAGGGGTCAAAATATTTTGTTAATTTGTAAAAATAATAACGAAGAAAAATTTTTTTTAGCAAAAAAAGTTATTTTAGCATGTGGTACTATCGCTACTACAAAAATCTTAATGAATTTTTTAAATATAAAGAAGGAAGTTAGAATTAAACACCATCCGAGATTACTAAGTGTTTTTTTTTCAAAAAAGCCCATTGAATATAAATTAAATTTTACGCCTTCCTTGTTACAAATAATTAACAAATCAAAGAATGACTTTTTTACCGCAGACTTAAGACCAGGAAATAAATTAATAACAGAGTCCATAATAGATGCTTTTCCTTTTATGAGACCTTTTAGATTTCTTATAAATTTTATACGACACAGACTCGTTTTCTCAAACATGCTTGTAGACTCATCTTTTAGCAATATTTATTTAAAAAAAAATAAAAACAACTTTAAACTGTACAGCAAAAAAACAAATTTAAAAAATATTTTAAGAATTAGAAATAAAAGTGTATTCAAGTTTTTGAATAACGAAGGTGTTGTAATGCCTTTCTACAAAACTTTCTTTCCTGGTTCAGGAGCGGATTATCATTATTTTGGGTCAGTGCCATTTCAAAAAAGAGGCAAACTTGCAGTAAATAATAAATGTCAATTACAATCATATAATAATATATTTGTAATTGATGGTTCTGTTTTTGATTTTAAAACCAATAAATACCCCTTGGGGATTGTAGCTGCTAATGCAAGACGAATTGCAAAATTATTATCCTAATGAGTTATTTTAGAATAAATTTATATTTACCATTAAAGTATTTTTTTTTATCTTTTTTTATATCTGAAAATAAAATTGTCAAAAAAATTAAAGACAGATTAAAAATTATTTCAAATAAAAAAGAAATAATAATTACTAGTCAGCTAAGAGTTGGGTTTATACTAGTTCTTAAGTATTTAAAAAAAAAAAATCCTAATAAAAAAGAAATAGTCATTAGTGCCTATAATCTTGCAGAAATGGTTAGCATTTGTGATAACTTAAATTTAAAGATTGTTTATACAAAACTGAATAAAAATTTATTCATTTCAGCAAAAGATTTAAGAAAAAAAATTAATAAAAATACATTGGCGGTAGTATCGACTAATATGTTTAATACCTTTTTAGACTCCAATGAAACAAAAAGAATATGTAAAAAAAAAAAAGTGACACTTATTGAGGATAATGCAATTTATTTTGGAAATTACAAAAAAATTAAAAGCAAAAAAATTTATGCGGGTAGTTTTGGAGATTACTGCTTGAATAGTTTTAATATTATGAAAAATATAAGCGCTATGTATGGTGGAGCAGTTGCTACAAATGATAAAAATTTTATTTCATTTGCCAACGAATATTTAGAAAATTTCAAAGATTTTCCATTTTTGAAGTATAGCAAACAGTGTTTTATATTCTTTGTTTTAAAAATTCTTTCTTTAAGATTTTTTTATAAATCTATTTTTTTTAGAATAATTAAAAAAGCAAGTTTAAAGAATAATCAATTTTTTTTAAGTTTTGTTTACCCAAGTCTTAGATTTAAGAGACAAAATTTTCCAAATTATTATTATTCTAAAATCACTAAATTATCTTTAAAGATGATTTACTTACAATTAATGAATCACGATAATTTTAACAAATATCATAAGGCAAAAAAAAATAATAATATTTATTACAATAAACTTTTAAGTAAAAGAAAAATAAAAGGATTAGAATTGGTGAATTATAGCGATGCTAATTTTCAAAATTTCAATGATTTTCCAATATTAGTTTATAAGAAAAAATCTTTAGTTAAATATCTTTTTTCAAAAGGAATAGAAACTAAAACAATCCAATACGTTGATTGTCAAAAAATATTTAGAGGAACATCTAAAGAAAAATTAAACTTATATGAAAATAGAGTTTTATGCTTACCTAATCATATTAAAATTAAAAAAAGTTACATAGATTATATTGTTAGTAAAATCTATTATTTTTTTAAGAATAAAAATGTAAAAAAGATTAAAATATCCTCTTAAATGTTTTTAAATATAAAAATCTCTGTCATTTCATATATTTTGCTGGGTGTTTTTGCCTATTTTTTAAATTATTGGACAGGTTCAAGAGGGGTTTTCCCCATTGATACGTTCTTACATTTTGACTCTGCTGTGAGAATTTCAAAAGAAGAGTTGCCCATAAGAGACTTTTGGATAGTCCACGGGTTGTTCGTAGATTATATGCAGGTATTTTTTTTTAAGATTTTTGGAGTCAACTGGAATGCCTACTTGATACATGGATCAATTTTCAATTCAATTATCACTTTATTTTCTTACAAAATTTTTAAAGAATTTGATATCGAGTCATTACAAGCATTTTTGCTTTCTATATGTGTTGCGATACTTGCTTATCCGGTAAGCGGAACACCTTTTCTAGACTTGCACTCAGCTTTTCTTTCATTATTTGCTATGTATTTCCTATTACTTTTTATAAAAAATAATAACCAATTTTATATTTTTTTTTCAATAATACTTCTAGGTCTAGCATTTTTTAGCAAACAAGTTCCGGCTGGGTACTTTATTTTTTTAGTGACTCTATTTTTATTTTTTTATAGTTATCAAATAAAAAGTTTCAAGCCACTACTTTTATCCTTTTTTTCAATGCTGTCATTTTTTGGAGTAATAATATTTTACTTATTTATAACTAAAACTAATTTTGAAGATTTGTTTCTTCAACTTTTCATTTTTCCAAGTGAAATAGCAAAAAATAGACAAGAAACTTATACACTTAATTTAACAAATACTTTTTTTAATATTAAGTTTATATATTTATTTTTGGTACCAATTATATTGATTGTTTTTAATAATTTATTTAAAAAAAATTTTATAAAATCAAAAGATTTTAGTTATTTTTTGATCATATTTTGTTTTTCAACAGCTTTAATTTACCATCAGATCTATACTAAAAATCAAATTTTTATATTTTTTTTAATTCCAATTTTATGTGCTTTTTTTCTTTATTTTATTAAAAGCATTAAGATTTATAAAAAAAATTATTTATCTTACATCGCTATTTTTATTTGTATACTTATTACTTTCAAATATCATTTGCGGTTTAATGAGCAAAGAAAATTTCATGAATTAGTCACTGTAAACATTAATGAAGCTATTGAAGTAAATTTCAAAAGAGATTTTTTTAGTGGGCTAAAATGGATTACTCCAAATTTTAAGAATCCAAAAAAAGAATTAGAAATTATTAAAGATTTCTATTTATTAGTTAAAAAAGACAAAGGAAAAAAAATGATAATAACCCAATATAGTTTTTTCTCTGCTATATTAGATGAGAAAACTTATTCTCCAAGCAGAACTTTTGATGATATTTCGTATCCGACAATAAACAATAATAATTATGAAATATATAAAGATTTTTTTAGAAAAAATATTATTAAAAACAAAATAAACAATATTTATATTTTTTACACTTCTCCTGGGTGGCTTAATGAAGATTCTTTAAATCATCTAGTTTTTAATTATTTGCCGGATAATTGTTATGAATTAATAAATATAAATGTATATATTCGTAAAATACAATTAAAAAAATGTGACTACCTATTAAGCTAGAATGAGACTAATTAAATATAAAAAAATAAATAAAAAAATCAATAATTTTCAATTAAGAAATCTTATATTTATTTTAAAGGTTGAAAACAGAACTTCAATATTAGCAAATTTATCGAAAAAAAATATTAATAAGTATTTGCAAGAAGTAGTTGTTTCCAAAAACTTAGAGTTATTTGTTATAATTAAAAAAGATATAATTGGTTATGCTCTTTTAGCTAACAAACCCGAATACTTAATGAGAAGTTTTGAAAGATTCAAACTAAATTTTTTTTTTGATTTATTATTAAATTTAAAGTTTATAACTTTATTTAATATTTTTTTAGCAAAGTTTGGATTTGATCAAGCTACTATACCAGTAAAAAATAAGAAGATATTTTCTGAGTCACTTAATTTAAATCTCCTTGGAATAAAAAAAGATTATCAATCTAAGGGAATAGGAAAAAATTTTTTAAAATATATATTTAAATACTACAAATTTAAGAATAAATATATTGTTTGTGAGACAGACAACTTCAGATCTAATAGATTTTATAAAAAAAAATTAAATTTTAAGAGCATTGGAAAAAAAATTAGATTTCCAAAACTAATGGATGTTTTAGCAAAAAAATTATAGGTTATTTTAAAAATTTATTTTTTTTGTAAGTAAAAAAATATTTAAAAATTTCTTTAAATAATTGAAAAAAACTTGGTACTACATTTAATTTTTCAAAATGTTCGTAGTTTTTTCTTTTGTTACTATTGATCTTGCTGATACTTTCATTTAAAAAATCTAAATTTTTTAAATAGATAAAAAAAATATCTGAAGATAAGCAATTATCTTTTAACAATATCTTTCTTTCATTAATAACCTCCCCAACATCAAATTTTTCTGTGATTTCATGAAAAGTTAAAAATAGACTATTCCAATTTTTAATATATTTATAAAAAAATATAAAGGACCCTCTTTGATTTCTTAAACTACCTAGATGAAAATTATAAATTTTAAAATTCTGAATTTTAATTTTGTTTGAGTAATATACACTGAGACCGTAATCATAATTTTCTTTAACTTCGTTTACAATCTTGCATTTTTTATTATTTTTTAAAATTTGCGATATCGAAGTTCTTTGTGTTATTTGATAGAAAAAATCTTTAATGGAGCCAAAAAATAATATGACTATTAAAATTTTTATTTTTCTTAAAAGTTTAGCTTTTGTAAGAAGAATATCAATTTCATAGTCTCTATATTTTGAATTTGTAACTATTTCATTTACCAATTTAAGTGAAATAATTTTATCGTTTGTAGTATATATGATTATTTTTTTCATAAAAATTTAATCGATTTTTTCGATGTAATTTTTGTAATTATGAAATTTTCCTTGTTTATTAATTATCAAAGTTATGATTAATAATAACTCGTAACAAGCAATTATAAAAATCAAAAATATCATAAATTTTAAATTTTCACTAAACAAAATCACTGCAAGAAAAATATATAGTGTTGAAAGAGTAAAACTTCTAATAATAAAAACAGTATTAACTCTTAAAGAATGGAACATGAGACCAGCAAAAGATAATTTTGAAACTCCGATTAATCTTTTTTTTCTCTCTGCTTTAAATTTAATTATCTCGCAGTTTTTAGCTAAGCAGGCAGATAAAGCTAACCAGGAGTCACTATTAGACAATATTTTTTCTAACTGGCTAGAGCAAAATGAAGAAAAATTTCCATAAGAAATCCAGTTTAAAGTAAAAGCAAATGTTAAAAGTTTGTGAAGAAAGTACAATATTTTAAAAAAAAAATTTTCTTGTCTTTTGGTCCTAGTTGAAACTATGACTCTTTCTTTATTTTTTTTAGCTTCTTGTATCATATAAGGAACTTTTGTAACATCATCCTCACCGTCAGAGTCTAAAATCGTAATTATCGTTTTTTCGTCTTTTGATTTTAAATATTGTAAACCTATTGATATAGCTTTCTGGCTTCCTAAATTTGTATTCAAATTAAGGACCTTAATATTTTTTATATTACTGGGTTTAATTAATTTTTTTGATTTATTTGATGATTTATCATTGACAACTAAAATTTCTGCGTAGCTATCCAAGATTTTCATCTGGTCATTTATTTTGTTAGCTAATAAAATAAACGAATCCCAGTCATTATAAAGTGGTAGTAAAAAGATATATCTATACACTGTAAATAATTTAAATTTAATTATTAAGATCTTTTTTAATTTTATTAATAAATGTGTTAATTAATTCTGCGTCTTCTTTTTTTATAAAATTATCTTTTTCAATAGCAATGTACATTTGCTTTCTTAAATTTTCTTTAACTCTTTCAATGTTCTCCTTCGAGATACTATTATAAACTCTGTTCTCTAAATTATTAACTAACGACCCAACTGTGAGTTTAAAAACTATAAAAAAAACAAAAGCCACCAAAAGAGTTTTGTAAAAAAAAATTTTCATTTATCTAATCTTTTATATACCTCGTAAATTATTGTATTATCTATCTTATATTCTTTATATATTTTGAAATTATCAGGTATATCATACTTTTTGTAATATCTTTTATCAACATCATATATTCTGTTTGAGTAAAGATAATCAACTTTATCTTTTTTATCATTTCCAAAAACTTGAATTTTACTTTTTTCCTCTTCGTCTAATAATTCTATCATTCGCCAAAGTGGATACCAGGAGTTAACCGCAACTTTTATTGGATTTGTATTATTTTCAGTTTTACTTAAATCTTTTAAAAAATGGTAACCTGACAAACCTGTATAATCAACATCAACATTTTTTTTAATTGAACTAGGTACAATTAAATTAAAATAAAGTGATTGATAGGGGTGATAAAGATTTATTCTATAAATTAAGAAAAAAATAATTACAAAAGAAATTGCAAAAACGTAATTTAACTTTCCTTTGAATTTAATAATTAAGAGATAAATTCCATAAGTTGAAAAATATATAATGAAAATATAAAGAAAGTAACCCAACCTCCAACTATTATACAAATCAATATTCATAAAAGATAATATAGTTAAGAAAAAAATTAAATTAACAGAGATCAAAAAATCTTTTTTTTCATTACTAGATCTCCATAAATCATTGTAAATACTTTTTTTTTCAATTTTAAAATATCTAGAAAATAATCTTTTGATATAATTATAAAACCCAAGTATAAAAAATATCATATGCACAATTGGTGTAGAAATTATTATCCAAAAAACAAAATAATGATAAGGTAATTTATCACTTAGATAATATTTTCCTAAAAAATTTACTTTTCCGCTCCAAGACATATCTAAGTTAAAAGATGATATAAGCCCGAGGAAAAAATTATTCCATAAAGCAGGCCATGTAAGAAATAAGATTAGAAAATAGAATATAAGATGAAAAAATAATGTTTTATACTGAACATCACTTCTTTTAGATATTTTATCTATAAAGAAAAGAAAAATTAGACTAAGTGGTAGAAAAATACCTGCAAATCTTATCGATGTAGATAATGCCGCAAAAAGACTTAATAAAAAAATATTTAATAATGATTGTCTATCAATTACTTTAAAGAAATAAAATATTGAAATAGCATACAAACTTAAGAAAACAATATCTTTATTATTCCAAAAACTATCCCCAAATATTCTGGGAGTAAGAATGAACAAAATCAAACCAAATGAAGAGACCAGGTAATTTTTATATCTATTAAATAAAATTTTATAAAAAAATATCGAACAGATAAAAAATATAAAAAATACAAGAAAATGCCTCATTTGATAATATTTTTTAGGATCATTTAAATTAAAAATTATTTCTAGATACGCTGCTGGCACATCAAAGATAACACCATAAAAATTCCAGTGTTCTATCTTCGGAAGAGTAAAACCTTGAATTGCTTGAAATTTTATATTTGATTTTTGACTTAAATTCTCTAAATCAAAAAAATTAGCTAAATAATTAAGCCAGTAAAAACCGTTAGCTCTATGAAACTTTTCATCGATATAAAAACCATAATCTATATAAATTTGGCTTCCAATAAAAAAAAAGATAATAAAAATGGAAATTATAAATAAATTTTTAGGAATTTTATTATTAAAAATTTTTTTTTGCATTATTTTCATTTATATAATGCATTAATATTTAAATAAATATATATATATTTTATTTCTTATGAATATACATGAATATCAAGCAAAAGAAATTCTAAAAGAATTTGGAGCTCCTGTTTCTAATGGAGTAGTTATCTTTTCTGTCGATGAAATTAAAAATAAAATATCAAAATTAAATAAAAATTCTTTTGTTCTCAAAGCACAAATTCATGCAGGAGGAAGAGGAAAAGCAGGAGGTGTCAAGCTGGTAAAAAATATTGAAGAGTTGGAGTCTGAAGCAAAAAAAATGATGAATAAAGTTCTAGTAACTCATCAAACAGGACCAGAAGGTAAAATAATTAAAAGACTTTATATTGAAGAAGCTTCAGATATTTCAAAAGAGTTTTACTTATCTTGTTTAGTTGATAGAGAGTCATCAAAAATAGCTTTTATTAGTAGCACAGAAGGTGGAATGGATATAGAAAAAATTGCCAAGGAAACACCAAAAAAAATAATTACAAATAAGATAGATTTAAAAGATGATGGTCCCAGTTCAGAAGAAGTTGAAAAAATTATATCAATATTTAATTTAAGTGTTGAAAATAAAAATATAGTAAAAAAATTAATTAAATCTTTATATAAAATATTAATAGAAAAGGATGCTAATCTAATAGAAATAAATCCTCTCATAACTACTAAAGATGACCGGATTATTTGTTTAGATGCAAAAATGAGTTTTGATGACAATGCAATTTTTAGAAGACCAGAGATTTTAAAACTTAGAGATCTCAATGAAGAAGAACCTGCAGAAATAGAAGCTAGCAAGCATGACTTGGCATACATAAAACTTAATGGTTCAATTGGTTGTATGGTCAATGGAGCAGGTTTAGCAATGGCAACTATGGATATTATTAAGCTTTATGGAAAAGAACCTGCAAATTTTTTAGATGTGGGTGGTGGAGCTACAAAAGAAAAAGTAACAGCCGCTTTTAAATTAATTTTAGCAGATGAAAATGTAAAAGGCATTTTAATAAATATATTTGGTGGAATAATGAGATGTGATGTCCTGGCCCAAGGAGTAGTAGATGCTGCTAAGCAAGTCAATTTATCAGTTCCACTTGTAGTTAGACTAGCAGGTACAAATTTTAAGGAAGGTAAACAAATTTTAGATAATTCCAATTTAAAAATTTTATCTGCATCAGATTTAAATGATGCAGCTAGAAAAATTGTTGAAGCAATAAAATAAATGTCTATTTTAGTTAACAAAGATACAAAGGTAATTTGCCAAGGTTTCACCGGAACACACGGCACATTTCATTCAGAACAAGCTCTAAAATATGGCACACAATTAGTTGGAGGAGTAACTCCAAAAAAAGGTGGTCAAAAACATTTAAATCTTCCAGTTTTCAATACTGTTCAAGAAGCTAAAGATATAACAGGTGCCAATGCTAGCATGATTTATGTTCCTCCTCAATTTGCTGCTGCTGCAATAATAGAAGCTATAAGTGCAAAAATTGAATTAATCGTTTGTATTACAGAAGGTATTCCTATTTTGGATATGATAAAAGTAAAAAAAGAGTTAAATAAAAGTAAGTCAAGATTAATTGGACCAAATTGTCCAGGAATTATTACTCCTGATGAATGTAAAATTGGCATTATGCCAGGAAGCATTCATAAAAAAGGAAATGTAGGCATTGTATCTAGATCTGGAACTTTAACTTACGAAGCAGTTGCGCAAACATCTATTAATGGAATGGGTCAGTCAACGTGTATTGGTATTGGTGGAGATCCGATTAATGGTACTAATTTTACAGATTGCCTGGAACTTTTTTTAAAAGATGAAGAAACAAAATCTATAGTGATGATAGGAGAAATTGGCGGATCAGCAGAGGAGGAAGCTGCTGATTTTTTGAAAAAAGAAAGAGTAAAAAAACCTATGGTGGGTTTTATAGCTGGTCTAACTGCTCCTCCGGGAAGAAGAATGGGTCACGCTGGAGCTATCATATCAGGTGGGAAAGGTGGCGCAGAAGACAAGATAGAAACGATGAAATCAGCGGGAATTACTATATCAAAATCACCTGCAGATATTGGTAAGACACTTTTACAAAAACTTAATGGTTAAATTTTGATAATTTATGTTAAAATAATTTATTAAATGTCATCAAAAAATAATACTACTTACAAAAAAACCTCTTTTTTAGTTGGAAATAACTCTGAATTTATCAATGAATTTTATTCAGATTATCTTACTGATCCAAGATCAATACCAGAAAGTTGGAGACAATTCTTTGAAGGATTAAGCGAAGAACAAAAATTAATTTATAAAGATTTACAAGGTCCTAGTTGGGCGCCTGAAAGAAAGAATAAAAAAATTAATTTTGATAATAAACATAACTTAGAAAAAGAGAAAGTATCACAATTTGATAAAGAGTCTACTATTGAGTCAGTAAAAGCTATAGCCTTAATTAGAGCCTACAGGATAAGAGGACATCTAATTGCTAATTTAGATCCTCTTGGCATGATGGAAAGAAAATATCTTGAAGATTTAAATCCAGCAGACCATGGATTTAAAAAAGAAGATTATAATAAAAAAATTTATGTAGGAGAGTACATGCAAGGTGGCTACTCTACCATTAATGAAATTCTTTCTTTCTTTAGAAAAATATACTGTTCTACTGTCGGAGTTGAATACATGCACATTTCTGATCCCGTAGAGAAAAAATGGTTCAGAGAACGAATGGAAAAAGAAGAAAATGAATTAAGATTTACTAACAACGGAAAAAAAGCGATTCTAAATAAGCTTATTCAAGCCGAGGGTTTTGAAAAATTTTTGGCTGTAAAATTTGTTGGAACTAAAAGATTTGGACTTGATGGAGGTGAAGCTTTGATTCCTGCTTTAGAGCAAATTATTAAAAAAGGTGGTCAGCTAGGTTTTAAAGAGGTTAAAATCGGTCAACCTCATAGAGGAAGATTAAATATTCTAGCCAATGTTTTGCAAAAATCTTATAAAAGAATGTTTAATGAGTTTGCTGGAGATTTTGCTTCTTTTAGTTCTGATTCTACTGGAGATGTAAAATATCATTTAGGAGCTTCTTCAAATCGAGAATTTGATGGTAATTTAGTTCATGTCTCTTTAACTGACAATCCTTCTCATCTAGAAGCAGTTAATCCAGTGGTGTTAGGACAAACTAGAGCTAAGCAATTTTTTCATAAAGATGAAAAAAGAAAAAAAGTTGTTCCAGTTTTAATTCACGGAGATGCATCATTTGCTGGTCAAGGAGTAGTTGCTGAATGTTTTGCTATGTCAGGAGTACCAGGACATAATACTGGAGGAACAATCCATATTATTGTAAATAATCAAATAGGATTTACTACAAGCCCTAAGTTTGCTCGCTCTTCTCCATATCCTTCTGATTTAGCAAAAATGGTTGACTCACCAATTTTACATGTAAATGGAGATGATCCAGAGGCGGTAGTTCACTGTGCAAAAATTGCTACTGATTATAGACAAAAGTTTAACAGAGATGTTGTTATAGACATGATTTGTTACAGGCGATTTGGTCATAATGAAGGAGATGAACCATCTTTTACTCAGCCTACGATGTACAGAAAAATAAAAAAACATCCAACAACACTAAATATTTATGCAAAGAAATTAATTGATGAAGGAACTATTACGTCAGATGAATTTAATAGCATGAAGTCTAATTTTAGAAATCTTCTAGAAGAACAGTTTAAAACTGCTAGAGAATATAAACCTAAATTAGAATGGTACGAAGGTGTATGGTCGAGATTTAAACCAGAAAAAGGAAAAGATAAAAGAGGAATAACAGGAGTAGAGTTAGAAAAATTGAAAAAAATCGGTCAAAAATTAACTCTAATACCAGAAAATTTTAATACTCATCCAACTTTAAAAAAGATTTTTGAAAATAAAAAGAAAATGTTTCAAACAGGAAAAGGATTTGACTGGGCAACAGCAGAGCATCTAGCATTTGCAACCTTACTAGATGAAGGTTATCCAGTAAGACTTTCTGGGCAAGATTCTGCAAGAGGAACTTTTAGTCAACGGCATTCAGTTCTCAAAGATCAATTAAATGGAAACAAATATATTCCTTTAAATAATATTTCAAAAAATCAAAAAAAATTTGAAGTGATAGATAGCTTGCTCTCCGAAATGGCAGTTCTTGGATTTGAATACGGTTATGCCCTATCAGAACCAAGCACTCTTGTAATTTGGGAAGCACAATTTGGGGATTTTGCTAATGGTGCACAAGTTATTATAGATCAATTTATTGCTTCAGCAGAAAGAAAATGGGCAAGAGCTAATGGTTTAGTGATGTTATTACCCCACGGCTATGAAGGACAAGGTCCTGAACATTCTTCAGCTAGGTTAGAGAGATTTTTACAATTATGTGCCCAAGAAAATATTCAAGTTGTGAATTGCACTACTCCCGCGAACTATTTTCATGCTTTACGAAGACAGATTCATAGAGATTTTAGAAAACCTTTAATAATTATGACTCCAAAATCCTTATTAAGAAATAAAATGTGTACTTCGAATATTGAAGATTTTACAAAAAAAAATACATTTCATAGAGTTTTAATTGATCATGCGGATTCTAAGAAAAATGGCTTCATTAAACTTTCAGAAGATAAGAAAATAAGAAAAGTGGTTATTTGTTCTGGAAAAATTTATTTTGATCTTCTTCAAGCAAGGGAAAAAAATGAAAATAAAAATATTTTTATTATAAGAATAGAGCAGTTATATCCTTTTCCTGTAAAAACTCTTGCTAAAGAGTTAAAAAGATTTAAAAAAAATTCTAAATTTTTTTGGTGCCAGGAAGAACCTCAAAACATGGGTGCTTGGAATACTGTCAGAAACTATATTCAATGGAGCTTAGATTATGTAAAAGCAGAGAACAAAACAGTTAATTATATTGGTAGAAAACCCGAGGCTTCTCCTGCTAGTGGATATCTAAAAAAACATCTTGCAGAGCAAAATGAAATATTAGAAAAGGTGATAGGAAAATTTTAATCATGTCTGAAAAAATATTAGTTCCAACATTAGGCGAGTCAGTAACTGAGGCTACAGTTTCAAAATGGCTTAAAAGTCAAGGTGAAAAAGTAGCTGCAGACGAACCAATTGTTGAATTAGAAACGGATAAAGTAAATGTTGAAGTTCCAGCACCATCGGATGGTGTTTTAGAACGAATATCAGTAAAAGAAGGTGAAACTGTAAATGTAGGCGCACTACTTGGAATGATAAACGGATCTGCTAAAGAAGTTTCAAAAAGCAATATAGAGACAAAAAGCTATTCACCACCAAAGAAAAAAAATAAAATTTTAGACGAACCCAAAGAAGACATTAAACTTTTTGAAGAGGAAGATGATAAGCCATTAAAACTTGAGGATGATAAGCCATTAAAACTTAAGGATGAGGAAGCATTAGTGCTGGATAACTTTCATCAAGAAAAGGAAGCAAAACAAAATAAAAAAATAAAGATACAAAAACCATCTATTTCTCCAGCAGCAAGAAAAATGGCAACTGAAGCTAAAGTAGACTTAAATAAAATTGAAGGCTCAGGAAAACATGGTGTAATTTTAAAAGAGGATATTATGAGTTTAATGGGTTCTAAGCCATCTCCCTCTGAAAGAAAAATTAAGCATGGTCCAGAAGAGAGAATTAAAATGACAAGATTGCGATTAACAATCGCCAAAAGATTAAAAGAAGCCCAAGAAAATGCTGCAATGTTAACTACATTTAATGAAGTTGATATGAGCGAGGTTATTCTTATGAGGAATTTATATAAAGAAGAATTTCAAAAAAAATATTCGGTTAAACTTGGTTTTATGTCTTTTTTCGTCAAAGCTTGTGTTATAGGATTAAAAAATTTTCCAGCAATAAATGCAGAAATTCAAGGCGAAGAGATAGTTTATAAAAACTATTATAATATAAGTATAGCTGTAGGAACCGACAGAGGTTTAGTAGTACCAGTTCTTAGAGAAACGGATGAAATGTCATTTGCAGATATTGAAAAAAATATTGGCAAACTGGGAGAGAAAGCTCGTGATGGAAAAATCACTATAGATGATTTACAAGGAGGAACTTTTACCATTACAAATGGTGGAATATATGGTTCAATGTTATCTACTCCAATACTAAATCCACCTCAATCAGCTGTTTTGGGAATGCATAATATCGTTCAAAGACCTTTTGTTGTAGATGGAAATGTTGAAGTAAGACCTATTATGTATTTAGCTTTATCATATGATCACAGAATAATAGATGGTAAAGAAGCAGTATCATTTTTAAAAATAGTTAAAGAGTCCCTTGAACAACCAAAGAGGCTTTTTCTCAACATCTAACAATGGAAAATAATTTTGATGTAATTATAATTGGTGGAGGTCCAGGCGGTTATGTTTGCGCTATCAGGGCTGCTCAATTAGGTCTTAAAACTGCATGTGTAGAGTCTAGAGGTGCGTTGGGAGGGACTTGCTTAAATATTGGATGTATACCATCAAAAAGTTTATTAAACTTATCTGAAAATTTTTATAAAGCAAAAAAAGATTTTAATCAGCAAGGAATAGAAATCAGTGATTTAAAACTTAATATAGACAAGATGATGTCTAATAAAGATAAATCTATTCAAATTCTAACAAAAGGAGTCGAATTTTTATTTAAGAAAAATAAAGTTACTTATTTAAAAGGAAAGGGTTCTCTTATTTCTAAAAATGATGTTGTTGTTCATAACAATAACAAGAAAGAAAATTATAAAGCTAAAAATATTGTAATAGCTACTGGTTCAGACGTGGTTTCTTTGCCAGGTATAACAATTGATGAAAAGAACATTATATCTTCTTCTGGAGCATTGTCATTAAATAAAGTTCCTAAAAAATTGATAGTAATCGGAGGAGGCTATATTGGTCTTGAGATGGGCTCTGTTTGGTCAAGACTAGGTTCCGAAGTTACTGTTATTGAATATTTAGATTGTATTACTCCCGGTATGGATCGAGAGGTTTCAAAAGAATTTCAAAAAATTTTAAACAAACAAGGAATTAAGTTTAAATTAAATACAAAAGTAACTTCAGTAAAAAATAAAAATAATTCAGTTTTGGTAAATTTTTCCGATAATAAAACTTCAAAAAACGAAACAATCGAAGCAGACAAAGTTTTAGTTTCTGTTGGACGAAAACCTTATACTGAAGGATTAAATCTATCTGAAGTTGGCATCAAAAAAGATGATAAAGGTAGAATTAAAGTTAATGAAAAACTGGAAACATCAGTTAAAAATATTTATGCAATAGGAGATGTTATTAGAGGTCCAATGCTGGCACATAAAGCAGAAGACGAGGGAATAGCTGTTGCTGAAATTTTAGCTGGTCAAGCTGGACACGTGAATTATGATGTTATTCCCGGTGTTATTTATACATCTCCAGAAGTTGCAACTGTTGGAAAAACTGAAGAACAACTAAAATCAGAAGATAAATCATATAAAGTGGGTAAATTCCCTTTTCTTGCAAACTCTAGAGCTAAAGTAAATAATGAAACCGAAGGATTTGTAAAAATTTTAGCCGATAAAAATACAGATAAAGTCTTAGGAGTGCACATTATTGGACCTCACTGTGGTGATATGATTGCTGAAATGGCATTAGCTATGGAATTTGGCGCTAGCGCTGAAGACATTGCTAGGACTTGTCATGCTCACCCTACTCATACTGAAGCAATTAAAGAAGCTGCATTGGCTGTTGATAAAAGACCAATTCATTTTTAAATAAAAATATTTCAATTACTATTGTTTTATGAAAGCACAAGTTTTGTTGCCCAAAGTATTTGACTTTCCTTTTACCTACTATTCAAAAAAGGTTAAGACTAAAATTGGAGATCTAGTAGAAGTACCATTTGGTTCAAAAAAAGAACTAGGGGTTATTTGGAAAAACACATACACAGAGCCAAAAAATATTAATATTAAAGATATTGTTAAAAAAACCAGCTATTCGATTGACAAAAAATTAGTGGAATTTATTGAGTGGTTTGCAGTTTACAATATGGTTCCGATTGGTCTTGTATTAAAAATGGCAATAGGAAACAGCAACATATTTATTAATAAAGAAGATAAATTAATAAAAACTAAAGAAATTAAATCAAAAAAATATATTCTAAATAACGAACAGCTGTTAGCACTTAAATTCTTAGAGACCAAGAATAATAAGTTTGATGTTTCAGTTCTTCAAGGCACAACCGGTTCAGGAAAAACATTAGTTTATTTTGAGAGAATCAAAAAAATTATACAAGAAGAAAAGCAGGCTTTAGTTTTATTACCTGAAATATTTTTAACAAATGAATTTAAGTCACGTTTTGAGGAATTTTTTGGTTTTGAACCAGCAATTTGGCATTCAAAAATAACCCCTAAAAAAAAAAGAATAATTTGGAAGGGAGTTATCAAAAATAAAATACAAATTGTTGTTGGAGCAAGGTCAGCATTATTATTGCCTTTCAAAAAACTTGGAATTATAATTGTGGACGAAGAACACGACACCTCTTACAAGCAGGACGAAGGAGTAATTTATAATGCTAGAGATATGGCAATCTCAAGAGCTAACTTTGAAAAAATTCCTATACACCTAGTTACTTCAGTTCCATCAATTGAAACTTATAATAATATACAAAATAAGAAATATAGACACACTAAGATTCTAAAAAGATTTAAAGATAATCCTTTACCAAAAACTAAAATTATAAATTTAAATATAGATAAAATGAAAGATAAGTTTATAGCAAATGAAGCCATTGAATTAACTAAAAAATATTTACAAAGAAAAGAACAAGTTCTTTTTTTTATCAATAGAAGAGGTTTTGCCCCTTATCTAATATGCAAGAAATGTGGCTACAAACATATTTGCCCAGATTGTTCTATGTATTTGACATTCCATAAATTGAAAAACAAAGCAATATGCCATCATTGCTCTTACGCAAGAGAAATTCAATTTAAATGTAAGAAAGAAAATTTTTGTGATTTCATAATGTATGGACCCGGAGTAGAAAAAGTATTTGAAGAAGTTAAAAAAATATTTCCAGATAAAAAAATTAATATTTTTTCAAGCGATTATATGAAAAATAAAGAAGAAGCTCAGAATTTGTTTAAAAAAATTAATGAAAATAAAATTGACATTTTGATTGGCACTCAAATGATTTCAAAAGGTTTTAATTTTCCTAAATTAAATTGTATAGTTGTTATTGATGCTGATTTTACAGGAAGAGGTTTTGATTTACGTTCAACTGAAAAGAATATTCAATTATACCATCAGTTGAGTGGACGTGCTGGAAGATTTAGCTCTGAGTCATTAATTATTTACCAGACCTTATCACCTCACGATGTAACCCTGAATGAATTAATTAAGAATAGATCAGAAGAGCTTCTTAGAAATGAGCTATTTTTAAGAAAAAAAAATAAATTACCTCCATTTATAAGATTAATTGCCATAATCGTTTCTTCAAAAAAACATGATTTAAGTTTGAAAGGAGCCAGAGAAATAAAAATGAAGCTAAATAAAATTAATGGCATAGAAATTTTAGGACCCGTGGACTCGCCGCTATTAAAAATTAGAAAAAACTATCGTTCTAGACTTTTAATTAGATTTAGCAATCAGACACTTATGCAAAAAAGAATTACAAATTTACTTAATAAGCTTAAAATATCATCAAAAATTAAACTTACGGTTGATGTAGATCCAGTTAATTTTGGATAAATTCAAAATTGGTAACTTGATCAACTTATACTCTTATGATACGAAACCTGCATATTTCATACTAATTTCAACAAAAAAAAATGAGCACAAATAAAACTTTCTCGGCTGAAACATCAGAAAGGTACTCTCGTGCTTTATTTGAGGTTGCTAATGAAGTTAATGAATTAGACAAAATAGAGAGAGATATCAAAAATTTTCAATTACTTTTTAATTCTAGCTTAGAAATACAAAATTTTCTTCAAGACCCTACACAAAGCATTAAAACTCAAAATAATGCTATCAATTTATTATCAGAGAAATTTGGATTTTCAAAAAATTTAAAAAACTTCTTCTTATTGCTTATTGAAAAAAGAAGAATTTTTTTCGTAAAGAAAATTTCTGAAAGCTTTTTAAGATTGTGCTCCAAAAAAAGAGGAGAAGTTAAAGCCTCATTAATTTCATCTAAAGAGCTATCTGAAAATGAACTAGATAAAATAAGCGAAGATTTGTCAAAATCGATGGGATCAACGATCAAATTTGATTATAAAGTAGACAAAGAATTAATTGGAGGTTTAAAGTTACAATTAGGTAGTATTATGATTGATACTTCAATTAAAAATAAATTAAAAAAATACGAACAAGCAATGTTAGAAAATTAAAATGACTATAAATCCTTCTGAAGTTACAAAATTATTAAAAGATCAAATTAAAAATTTTGGTGAAAAAGCTGAAGTTTCGGAAATAGGGAAAGTATTATCTGTTGGAGACGGAATAGCTAGAGCTTATGGTTTAGACAATGTTCAGGCTGGAGAAATGGTTGAGTTTGAAGATGGATCTAAAGGTATGGCTTTAAACTTAGAAAAAGATAATGTAGGTGTGGTTATCTTTGGCGACGATAGAAAAATAAAAGAAGGCGACACAATTAAAAGAACAAATGCAATTGTAGATGTTCCTGTCGGTAAAGAACTTTTAGGTAGAGTAGTAGATGGATTAGGAAATCCAATTGATGGAAAAGGAGCTTTATCAGTTAAAAATAGAAAACGTGTTGAAGTAAAAGCTCCTGGAATTATTCCAAGACAATCTGTAAACGAGCCAATGCAAACTGGATTAAAATCTATAGACTCTCTTATACCAATAGGAAGAGGACAACGTGAACTAATTATAGGTGATAGGCAAACTGGAAAAACTGCAGTTGCAATTGATGCAATTATAAATCAAAAAAAAATAAATGAGTCTTCTGATGAAAAGAAAAAATTATACTGTGTTTACGTAGCAATAGGTCAAAAGCGTTCTACAGTGGCTCAAATAACAAAAACTTTGGAGGAAGCAGGCGCTCTAAAATATACTACCATAGTTGCTGCTACTGCATCTGACTCCGCTCCATTACAATTTTTAGCTCCCTATACAGGATGCACAATCGGCGAATATTTTAGAGATAACGGTATGCATGCTTTAATTATTTATGATGATTTATCCAAACAAGCAGTTGCATACAGACAAATGTCTTTGCTATTAAGAAGACCTCCAGGACGGGAGGCTTATCCTGGAGACGTATTTTATTTACATAGTAGATTATTGGAGCGTGCAGCTAAGCTTAACGACAAAAGTGGAGGAGGATCTTTAACTGCCTTACCTATAATTGAGACTCAAGCTGGAGACGTTTCTGCTTATATTCCAACCAATGTTATTTCTATAACCGATGGACAAATATTTTTAGAAACTGAGCTGTTTAACCAAGGTATACGACCAGCTGTTAACGTTGGACTTTCAGTTTCTCGTGTAGGTTCCGCAGCACAAACTAAAGCGATGAAAAAAGTTGCAGGATCTATCAAGTTAGAATTAGCTCAATATAGAGAAATGGCCGCTTTTGCTCAGTTTGGTTCGGACTTAGATGCTTCCACGCAACAGTTACTTAATCGAGGAGCTAAATTAACAGAGCTTTTAAAACAAGATCAATATTCTCCAATGACAGTAGCAGAGCAAGTTATATCAGTCTTTACCGGGGTAAAAGGTTATCTCGATGATGTAGATTTAAATAAAATTAAAAAATTTGAAGAAGATATTATTGAAAAGATAAAATCAGAAAAGCCTGAAATAATTGATTCTATCCAGTCCTCTGGAAAACTCGAAGAAAATAATGAAAAACTTCTATCTGAAATGATTGAAGAATATAAAAAAGGTAAGAAATAATGCCTAGTTTGGATGATCTTAAGAAAAGAATTAAAAGCGTTAAATCTACCCAAAAGATTACAAAAGCTATGAAAATGGTGGCAGCAGCTAAATTAAGAAAAGCACAAGAAAGTGCTGAGAAAGGTCGACCTTATAGTCAAAAAATGCAAAATATAATTCTTAATTTAACTAAATCAATTAATGATCCTCAAAATGCTCCTAAGCTACTTGTTGGCACAGGAAAAGACAAAACTTATTTATGTGTAGTATTAACAGCTGACCGAGGTCTGTGTGGTGGTTTTAATTCTAATATTTGTAAACTTGCAAAAATAAATTTTAAAAAAATTCTTAATGAAGGTAAAGATTTAAAAATTATTACAGTAGGAACAAAAGGATTAGACCAAATTAGAAGAGAGTATGGAAAATACATAATTAAAAAATTTAGTTTTAAAGATAAAAAAAAAATTTCATTTCATGAAGCTGAGACCATAGGAGATGAAATTATAAATTTATTTAAAGACAATCAATTTGATAAATGTATTTTATTCTACAATAGTTTTAAAAATGTAATAACTCAAATTCCTCAAGCTCAACAAATTATACCTGCAGAAAATAATTCTTCTGATAATAAGGAAGAAATTGATTTTTCATATGAATTTGAGCCAGATGAAGATGAAATTTTACAAGATTTGCTTCCTAAGAATATATCTACTCAAGTTTTTAAAGCTTTTTTAGAAAATGCTGCTAGCGAACAAGGCTCAAGAATGACAGCGATGGATAATGCAACGAGAAATGCAGGAGATTTGGTAGATAAATTGACAATTAATTATAATAGAAGCAGACAGGCTTCAATCACAAAAGAATTAATAGAAATTATATCAGGGGCAGAAAGTTTATAAATATGAGTAAAAAAGGAAAAATAACACAAATTATTGGAGCTGTAGTTGACGTAAATTTTGAAAGTGAATTACCAGAAATTTATACTGCGCTGGAAGCTAACAACTCAGGAAACAAATTAATATTGGAGGTTGCCCAGCATTTAGGAGAAAATGATGTTAGAACAATCGCAATGGATGCTACAGAGGGATTAAAAAGAGGAGATGAGGTGGTAAACACTGGATCTCCAATTAGTGTACCAGTAGGACCTGAAACTTTGGGAAGAATTATAAATGTTGTAGGAGAGTCTATTGATGAAAAAGGAGATGTAAAAACTAAAGAAAGATGGCCTATACATAGACCAGCTCCAAAATTCACAGACCAAGCAACTGAAACAGAGCAATTAGTAACTGGAATAAAAGTAATCGACTTATTGGCTCCTTATGCAAAAGGAGGAAAAATAGGATTGTTTGGAGGTGCTGGAGTTGGAAAAACAGTCACAATTATGGAATTAATTAATAATATTGCAAAAGCTCATGGAGGTTTTTCTGTATTTGCTGGCGTAGGTGAAAGAACTAGGGAAGGAAATGACCTTTATCATGAAATGATTGAGTCAGGAGTAATTAAAAATGACAGCAAAGGATCAAAAGCTGCTTTAGTGTATGGACAAATGAATGAGCCACCAGGAGCAAGAGCTCGTGTTGCTTTAACTGGGCTAACTGTAGCCGAGTATTTTAGAGACAAAGAAGGACAAGACGTACTTTTCTTTGTTGATAATATCTTTAGATTTACTCAAGCAGGTTCCGAAGTATCAGCTTTATTAGGAAGAATTCCTTCTGCAGTTGGTTATCAACCAACTTTAGCAACTGATATGGGTAATCTTCAAGAAAGAATTACATCAACAGACAAAGGATCTATCACCTCTGTGCAAGCAATTTATGTACCAGCAGATGATTTAACAGATCCTGCACCAGCAACATCATTTTCTCATCTAGATGCTACAACAGTATTATCAAGACAAATTGCTGAGATTGGTATTTATCCGGCAGTCGATCCTTTAGATTCAACATCAAGAATTTTAGATCCTAGAATAGTCGGAGCAGAACACTATAGAGTTGCAAGAGATGTTCAAAGAATTTTACAAGCATATAAATCTTTACAGGATATTATAGCTATCCTTGGAATGGATGAGCTTTCCGAAGAGGACAAACTGACTGTAGCGAGAGCTAGAAAAATACAGAGATTTTTATCACAGCCATTTTTCGTAGCAGAAGTATTTACAGGCTCTCCTGGAAAATTAGTTGATTTAGACTCAACAATCAAAGGATTTGATGCAATTTGTAAAGGTGAGTATGACCATTTACCAGAAGCAGCATTTTACATGGTTGGTGGAATCGAGGAAGTAGTTGAAAAAGCCGAAAAATTAGCTAAAGACACAAAATAATGTCTGAAAAATTTACAGTCGAAATAATTACCCCTGATAAATCAATTTTGAAATCTGAAGCATTAGAGGTGGTTATACCTTCTTATGAGGGTGACATGGGCATCTTGAAAGATCACATTTCTTTAATAACTTTTTTAAGACCAGGGTTAATTAAAATTACAAATGACTCCGAAATAAAATTTTTTGTAGAAGAAGGAACTGTAGAATTTTCAAACAACAATCTTTTAATTTTAACTTCTACAGCAAAAAGTCTGGATAGTTTAGACAAAGAATTAATTGATAGGATTATACAAAACTCCCAAGAACAAATAAATAAAGACAAAGTAAGTGATAAAGAAAAATATTTATTATCCTATAAAATTGATACTCTTAAAGAAATCAGTTCATAAATTTTTTTAATTCTATAAGTAATTTTTCATAAACATTTTTTTTAAAATCAACAATTACGTTCGGAAGCTCGTTCATTTCTACCCACCTCCATTCAATAAACTCAGGATTTTTAGTTTTTAAATTAATTTCATTTTCTTCACCAATAAATTTTACAATAAACCATTTTTGTTTTTGTCCCCTGAATTTTCCTTTCCAAATAATACCTAAAAGATTTTTAGGTAGTTCATACTCATACCATTCTTCTAACTCTTTTAAAATTTTTATATTTTTGATACTAGTTTCTTCTTTTAATTCTCTTTTCATTGCTGTAAGAAAATTTTCATTTTTATCTACACCTCCCTGAGGCATTTGCCATTTATCGATCGGATTATCTTTGCGTTTTCCGACAAAAACTTTATTTTTATTATTTAAAACAATTACACCTACACCAATTCTTAAGGGAAGTTTTTTTTTAGTCATTATTAAGAATTAAATAACTTTAATGCATAACTTAATTGATTGTCATTTTCAGAATCTATTTTAAAATTTTCATCTTTTTCTTTAACAGTTATATCAGGAGCAACTCCAACCTCTGATATTGAGTTTCCTGATGGCAGGTAGTATTTAGAAATTGTAAGTCTCATTCCACCTCCATTTCTTAAAGGAATAATTGACTGAACAGAGCCTTTTCCGTAAGAGTTTTCTCCTAAAATAATTGCCCTTTTATGATCTTTGAGAGCTCCAGCAAATATTTCTGAAGCAGAGGCGGATCCATTATTAATTAAAACTATTATAGGCTTACCTTCAATTTCATCACCTTTTCTTGCAAAAAATTTTCTCGTTTCAGATGATTTACGTCCTTTTGTTGAAACTATTTCACCTTCTTCTAAAAAGAAGTCTGTAATATTGATAGCCTGAGTTAGTAATCCTCCAGGATTATTTCTTAAATCTAATATGTAACCTTCTATTTTAGAATTTTTTTTAAATTTTTTTATGGTTTCTAGAAATTGTTTATCACTATTTTCGTTAAATGATTTAAGCCTTATGTATCCCAAGTTTTTATTTTTTCCTAAAATTTTTGAACTTACAGATTTTATTTCTATTATTTTTCGAGTAATCTTAAATTTTAAAGCTTCTTTTACATCTTTCCTTCTTATAGTTAACTCAATAGAAGTTCCTACTGGTCCTCTCATTAATTTCACTGCTTCCATTAAAGATTTTCCTTGGACTTGATCGTTCCCTATTTTTACTATGTAATCTCCAGCTTTAATTCCCGCCTTTGCTGCAGGAGTATCATCTATAGGAGATATAACTTTTACAACTCCAGACTCCATGCCTATTTCAATTCCCAATCCTCCAAATTCACCTCGAGTGTCAGTTTGCATTTCTTTAAATAATTCAGGACTCATATACGCAGAATAGGGATCGAGTGATTGAAGCACACCATTAATGGCTGAATCCATCATTTCAGATTGATTAACATCATCCACATAATCTTTTTTAATTTTTTCTAAAACTTCTCCGAAAATGTCAATCTTATCGTACAGTTCATTGCTCGAGTAAGAATGAGTGAAGTTTAAATTAAAAAAAAATATAATTAAAAAAATAATTTTTTTCATACAATTGCTTTTTCTTTGGGAATTTTTTCTGACCACATTTTTTCTAAGTCATAAAATTTTCTTTTTTCAGGATGAAAAATATGGATTATAATATCATTAGCATCTACCAATTTCCAATCGTTACTTTCTCTTCCTTCGATACGACATTCTTCTAGTCCTATTTTTTTAAGTTCAGATGTAAGAATTTCTGAAAGAGCTTGCAAATGTCTAGAAGAGGTACCAGAAGCAATAATCATATAATCTGCTATATAAGATTTATTTTTTAAATTAATCGAAGTGATATTTTTGGCTTTATTATTATCTAAAATTTTTTCAATATTTTTTTTTATATCTATAATTTTCATTAAGATTTGTTTAAATAATTCTTTTTAATACTTGATGAAGAAATATTGATTAACTTGTTATTCATATAAACAATATTTTTTTTATTAAGATATTTTATCACAATAGATTCTTTACTTCTTTTATCATATCCCTTTCGAGAAAAAACCACTAATTTAGTTAATTTAACTATCTTTTTCCAACTTGTCCACTTATGAAAATTTGATAAGTTATCTGAACCTAAAATTAAGTATAAGTTTTTTTGTTTTTTTTTCTTTATAAAGTAATTAATTAGATTAATTGTTCGAGAAGACTTAATTTTATCATCCAAATATAAAACTTTAATTCTTTTGTATTTTTTAACAGCTTTTTTTGATAGAAGTATTCTTTGCTTTAATGAAAAAAAAGGTTTTTTTTTAAATGGATTTTTTTTTGCAACAATCCAATAAATTTCTTTAAGTTTTATCTTTTTTAAACTAATTGTAGAAATTTTAACATGTCCCTTATGAGGTGGGTCAAAACTTCCACCAAAAATACCAATTGATTTTCTTCTAGAGTCCAACATTAATTACGGTCTAATAATTCCCTTTCCAGTGACGATATATTTATAGGAAGTAAGTTGATTAACTCCAACCGGACCTCTTGGAGGAAGCTTATTAGTAGAAATTCCAATTTCTCCTCCAAATCCAAATTCTCCTCCGTCTGCAAATTGAGTTGAAACATTGTGCATTACTATAGAGCTATTAACTCCTTCTAAAAATATTTTTGCATTTTTTGAGTTATTAGTAATAATGCTATCAGTGTGCATAGTTCCATATTTTAAAATATGATTAACAGCATCTTTAACATTTTTAACAGTTTTTATTGATATTTTTGAATCTAAGTATTCTGTTTCCCAATCAATCTCTTTTGCCTTCTTTAACTTGTTTTTAAAAAGTTTATTTATTTTTTTATCTACGAAGACTTCACAACCAGAAGAAATCAATGAGTTTACTATTATTTTACCATGGGAATTTAATGCTTTTTCATCAATTAACAAAGTTTCTAGCGCTCCACATATGCTTGTTCTTCGCATTTTTGCATTAATAATAATTTTTTTTGCCATATTTACATTTGAGCTTTTGTCTAAATAAATATGGCATAATCCTTCTAGATGACCAATCACATGAATATTTGAAAATTTTTGAACTTTTGACACCAAGCCCCTGCCTCCTCTCGGGACAATTACATCAATGTAATTGTTCATTTTTGAAAGAAGTGTATCAACAATTTTTCTTTCTTTTTTTTCTATAAATTGAACGCAATTTTTATTAATATTGTTTTTAGTTAATGAATCTCGAAATAAATTTGCAAGTAACTTATTTGAGTTGTATGCTTCGGATCCTCCTCTCAAAATAGAACAATTTCCAGATTTAAAACATAAAGCCGCAACATCTGCTGTAACATTCGGTCTGCTTTCATAAATTACACCTATAACACCAATGGGTGTAGAAACTCGTTTAATTTTAAGTTTGTTTGGTCTTTCCCATTTCTCCAAAACACGTCCTATTGGATTTTTAAATTTGGCTATTTCATTAATAGAATATCTAATTCCTTCGATTCTTTTATCGTTTAAAACTAATCTGTCTACTAAATTTTTTCTTTTTGCATTTTTTATATCTTTTAAATTTTCTTTAATTATTCTTTTTTTATTTTTTAAAATAGTTAGATTATAATCATTTAATACAGATATAATTTTTTTATGATCAACTTCTTTTAATTCTTCAAAAGATTTCCTTGCATTTAAACCTATTTTTTTTAGATATTTCATTTTATAATTTTACCATATCATCTTTATGTATTATTTCAGATTTACTTAAATATCCCAAAATATTTTCTATTTCTCTGCTTTGCTTGCCTTTGATTTTATTAATTTCAGAAGATGTAAATGATGATAATCCTCTGGCAAGATTTTGATTATTTTCATCTACTATAAGAACGTTTTCTCCTTTTTCAAAAGAACCTTCTACCTCAACAATTCCAGCGGCTAGTAAACTCTTACCATTATTTAGTGCTCGAGCTGCTCCTTGATCAATATATATCTTACCTGAAGAGTTTAAAGAACTAATGATCCATTTTTTTTTAGCATCCAAACTAGAAATTTTTGGAATAAAGTGAGTATAGATTTTATTTTTGACCATATTATTAATTGGGTTATTTTTTTTTCCATTTCCAATAAACATATGACACCCAGCATTTATACAAATTTTAGCTGCATCTAATTTTGTGCTAATGCCTCCTGATCCATAAGAGTTTTTTTTATTATCTATTAGAGCATTTATACTTGAGTCTACTTTATAAACATTTTTGATTACTTTTTTATTTTTTGATTTATCATAAAGACCATCTACATCTGATAAAATAATTAGAGTATCGGCACCAATAATTTGAGCGACTCTTGCCGCTAATCTATCATTGTCTCCATACTTAATTTCAGTAGTTGCAGTAGTATCATTTTCATTAACAATTGGAATTGCTCTCAATTTAAACAAGTTATCAAAAGTTCTTCGAACATTTAATGCTCTTCTACGTTGTTCCGTATCATCTGGACTTATCAGTATTTGACCAGTTTTAATTTTATATTTATCAAATAATTTTTGAAACTCTCCAGCTAAATGAATTTGACCAACTGCTGCAATAGCTTGACTCATCTCTAATTTAATTTTTTTCTTTTTAATTTTTAGATAATTTTGACCTAGCGCTATTGCTCCTGAAGATACAATTACTAAATCATTTTTTCCTCTGAATTTCTTTATATCTTTAATTAAACTTGTTACCCATTTTTTTTTAAATTTACCATTCCTATCTACAACTGTAGATGAACCAATCTTTATTACTATTTTTTTTGCATTTTTAATTAACATGTTTTATCAATAGTTTTTTTACTTTCTGAATATCTTTATTTGAAAATACTGAGATTACTTCACTTTTAGTTTTAATTTTATTTTTAAATTCTTTTAATTTTTTATCAATAACATCTCTTTCTAATAAATCAGATTTATTGAAAAATATTATTTCTTTTTTTTTACTTAAATTTTTATCATATGCCATAAGTTCTTGTTTAATCTTTTTATAACTATTTATTAGATCTTTTTCAGATAAATCGATTAGATGTAATAACATCTTACATCTTTCTATATGACGTAAAAATTTATCACCCAATCCCACACCTTTATGTGCGCCTTCAACTAACCCAGGTATATCGGCCAAAGTTATTTCTTTTTCATCATAATATGTGACACCTAGATTTGGATTAATAGTGGTAAATGGATAATTAGCAATTTTTGGTTTTGCTCTGGTTAAAGCAGCAAGCAAACTTGATTTGCCAGCGTTAGGTTGCCCTATTATACCTATATCTGCAATTACTTTTAATTGTAACCAAATCCAAAATTCTTCACCAATTTTACCATTTGTTTTTTTTCTTGGAGCTCTATTTGTAGAACTTTTAAATCTAACATTACCTAAACCTCCTTTACCACCAGAGGCTACTAGATATCTTTCTTTATTTTTTGTAAAATCGTAAATTAAGGTATTGTTATCCTCTTCAAAAACTTGTGTCCCTGTAGGAACTTTTAAAACTAGATCTTTACCATTCCCCCCAGTTTTATTTCTTTTACTTCCAGGTTTTCCATGCTGGGCTTTATAATGTTGAGCATATCTAAAGTCTATTAAAGTATTCAAGTTTCGATCTGACTCAATAATGACTGACCCTCCATTACCGCCATCCCCACCATCTGGACCACCATATTCAATAAACTTTTCTCTACGAAAACTCGCTGAGCCGGAGCCACCGTTACCTGCTTTAATATATATTTTTGCTTGATCTAAAAATTTCATTATGGATACATTATAAATAACTAAAGTT
>MDSV01181203.1_pt1 | contig 31349 bp, 28 predicted proteins | sample 810851 | NCBI WGS metagenome assembly MDSV01 (sample SAMN05326640, study PRJNA326480) | marine metagenome | isolation source: seawater | place: Atlantic Ocean: North East | collected 2012 | reverse complement strand
TTACAAAAATGAAGAAATAACTAATCAAACTTTAAAAAATGGATGGTTACATACTGGTGATAAAGGTTATATTGATGATGATGGTTTCTTATACATTACTGGGAGAATAAAAGATATGTTTAAAACATCTAAAGGAAAATATATTGAGCCTGGTGTTTTAGAGGCATATTTTGGAGATGTTGGTGAATTTTCTCAAGTCTGTGTAGTTGGGTTAAATTGTGACCAACCTCTTCTTTTAGCTGTTCCAAGTGAAACTGCAAAAAATGATATAGAAACTACAAATTATAAAATGTCTAAAATTTTAGAAAAGGTTAATAACAATTTAGATAATTATAAAAAAATGTCAAAAATAATTTTTGTGAAAGAAGACTGGCTTCCGGAAAATGAAATGACAACACCAACACTAAAAATTAAAAGAGCAAAAATTGATGAGAAATTTTCTGAAAAATATACAGAATGGGAAAAAAGTGATAAAACAGTTATTTGGGAATAGGTTTGATGCTATATATTCTTACTTTCATTATAGGATTAATTTCTTTTAAAGTATTACATTCTTTACTTAATGATAATATAATTGAAAATTACATCGAGAAATTAATTTCTAATGCAACATTTAAAGAAATTCCTGAACTTATTAAAGGTAAAACAGGTTATGCAAAAAATGTAGATATAAAAATTTTCTATGAAGATTTATGTCTTTGTAAAAACCCTATATCAACAGTAATTCTAATTAATGGATCCTCTGAATCATTAATACAATGGCCAGATAAAATGGTTAGAAATATTTTAAAAAATGAATTTAGAGTAATAAGGTTTGATAACAGAGGAGTAGGAATGTCCGACTGGATTCCAAATTGGAAAAATTCTAATTCTTATAGTCTAAATGATATGGCTTTAGACACCTTAGCAGTTACCAATCATCTAAAGTTAGACAAGTTTCATTTAATTGGGTATTCTATGGGTGGTATGATATCTCAAATTTTAGCCATTAATTATCCTGATAAAATACTTTCTCTTACTACATTAATGTCAAGTGGACATTTATTTGACCCAGAAGCTGAAAAACCAGATAGAAAACAATTTGGTCAATTAAAAAAAATGAGGTTTGGATACAGAAATAAAAAAAGAGAACTTAAAAAAGCTCTTAAGTTCCATTTTAAATTATCTCATATTTGGGTTGGAAGTGGAAACTATGTTCATAATCAAGAAAAAGAGCTAGAAAAAGTACTTTATGAAATAAAAAAGAGAAATGGATACAACAATAAGGCTTTTTATCAACATGTAAAAGCAGTAAAAAATTCTGGTTCCATATATAGCAAGTTAAAAAAAATCAAAACTCCTACCCTAATTATTCACGGATATGATGACCCTTTAGTTAAATCAAGTCATTCAAAAAAAATGGCCTCTTTAATACATGGATGTAAACTTTATATTATAAAAGGAATGGGACATGATTTTAATAAAAATTTTAAAAACCGAATAAATAGTATTATTTTGCCACATATTTTAAGAAATTCTTAAATTTGCAATTTAAAAACTAAAAATATTTTAATAAAGAAGAAAATTTATACAATTTAACCAAAACAAAAATTATGAAATTTAAATATTATTTATCTAGTTTGATGTTACTTTTAGCCACCTTTTTTATGGTTAATGCTCAAACAAATACAGTGACTGGAAAGGTTACTGATGGAGTTGATGCACTCTCTGGTGTAAGTGTCATTATTCAAGGTACAAATACTGGAGCAGCAACTGATAATAATGGAATTTTTACTTTATCTTCTGATAAAGATCTCCCTTGGACATTAGAAATAAGTTCCTTAGGATTTTCAAACCAATCAGTCGTTGTTAAATCATATGCTCAAGTTATATCAATTTCCCTAGATTCTGGTGAAGCACTTGATGAAGTTATAGTTTCAGGTGGAAGAAAAGCTGAAAAAGTTTCTGAATCAGCAGCTTCTATTTCTACAATAACTTTAAAAGAAATTGAAACTCGACCAACTTTTAACGCTGCCAATCTTCTTGAAAATATTGTTGGTGTTCAGGTTGATAGACAAGGTGGAAACAGAACAAATGTCTCTTTGAGAGATAATGTTGATGTTTTAAGTACCTCTGCACTAGTGATGCTTGATTATAGAGATTTATCAGCTGTTGGTATTAATTTATTTGATGCAGCTAATAGCAATTTGAGTATGATTGATTTAGAAAGAGTTGAAGTTGTTAGAGGCCCTCAAGCAGCATTATATGGTGCTGGCGTTAGCTCTGGTGTTATACATTATTTAAGTAAAGATCCCTTTAAATACCCTGGTACAACCTTACAGCTTCAAGGAGGTGCACTTGGCAATGGTGGATCATTGCTTAGTGGAGGAAATTTTAACATGAAATCAGTGAAACTAAGACATGCTGTAAGTAATGATAAAAATACATTTGGTTATAAATTTAATTTTAAATATGATGAAAATGGAGAATGGGATTTAACTGATGGTCAAAAAACAACTATTTTTGGAGCAAATGGTTCAAGAAATATTGTTGATCCATTGTCTGGAAAAGTTGTTGGAAATTCTAGCGAACTTGCAACAGGATATACTAGAGGTGTTGATGCAACTCTATATTATAGACCAAATAATAATTTTTCTTTTACATCAGTTGCCGGATGGAGTAATTTAACTGGAAATGCTTGGACTACTGGAACAGGTGAAATTTTTGCTGATAAAAGTACTTCTTTTATACAATTTAGAATGAATTCTAATGATCTATTTGTTCAATATAATTACACAACCAGTAAGTCAGGTCAATATGGAGATGAAATTGGGTATAATTATAGAACAGGTGGAGTAAGTTATATTGACAATAGTCAATCACAACTTCAAGTTCAACAAGAAATTTATCTTGATAAAATAAATACTAATCTATCTTTAGGTTTTGAACATAAGCTTGCAAAATTTGAAAGTTATGCAAGAACATATGGTAGAAATGAAGATGCTGATGATTATAGAGTATATGGTGCTTATTTCTCATCAAAATCTAATCTTACTGATGATTTAATACTAGATCTATCTGGTCGTTACGATAAATTTGCCGTTCTTGGTGAAAATTCTTTTTCACCTAGAGCTGGATTAATCTGGAAAGCCAGTCCTCGTCACAGTGTTAGATTAACTTATAACAAGTCTCATACACCTCCGTCTGCTCTGACACTATTTGTAGACTTACCAGTTCAACTAGTTTCGGGAGGATTAGACGTATGGTTACTTGGAAATTCAAGAGCACAAACATTCAATGATATTAAAACTAAATGGTTGTTTGGTGGAGGTGCTGTTCCATCTAGCCCTGGTATTGGAATGGATCACGCAACATTATTTGGGGTATTAGCTCAAGGTGTAGCTCCTCTTTTACCCGGAACTGCATTAGCAGGTTTTGTTCCGTTTATAACTAGCACTAACACTTTAGCTGCTGTAGCTGGAACTGGTGGTTTTACAAATGGTTTCTTGGTTGATATAAATGGAAAACCTTTTGGTCCAATTCAAGGCTCAGATAAAGGAACATTACAAATTGACAATACTTATGAACTTGGTTTTAAAGGAATGCTTGGAAATAGCGTAACTTGGAGTTTTGATGTATATAATTCTCAAAAAGAAAACTTTATTGCTCAATCTATTTTAAGCCCTCTTGTAGCATTGCCTACCCTAGCTACAGATTTTGCTGGAACTGTTGGGCCAATGTTTTATAACTACGCTTTAAATACAATTTTCCCAACAATGGGACTACCAGCAGCATTTGGCCCCGTTATAGCAAATCAATTAGGAACAGCTATGACCAATACAATGGCAGGTGCTGCAATCCAAGCTGGATTAACCGGTGCCGTTGGGGTAATTGAATCTGACCAAGCTCCTCAAGATGGTGGAAACCATATTATGATGGGATACAAAAATTTTGGTAATATAAGTTACTGGGGATTTGATACTGCTGTAAAATGGAGAGCTACTGATGGTCTAACTATGTATGCTAACTATTCTTTAGTTAGTGAAACAGAATTCGATAAAGATGAAGTTGGAGAATTAGATGATCCAAATACTTATTACTTAAACCACTCGAAACATAGAGTGAAAAGTGGATTAAGCTATTCAATTGGTTCATTTAATTTTGGATTATCTCACAAATATGATAGTGGTTTTAATGCTGATCTTGGAGTTTATTCTGGAGTTGTTCCACAAAGAAATGTATATGACACAAATTTAGGTTTACAAATAAATTCTAAAACCTATTTGAATATAGCAGTATACAATATTTTTGGAGGGGAATCTTATAGTACTTTCCCAGGAATGCCTATGATGGGTATGAGTGGTATGGCAACTTTAAGATTAGATCTTTAATATTTTATTAGTTAAAATTATTTAATTAATATTTTACTAAATCACAAAAAATAGAAAGAGCAACAGTTGTTGCTCTTTCTATTTAAACAAAATATGAAAAATATAAAAACTAATAAAAATAGTACTCAAAGAAATTTTTTAGAGGGAATAATTGCATTTGTACTTTGGCAAGGCTCTCTTTATATTATTGATGATGATTTAGGATTTGTAGCAGATACTTTTTTATTGTTGATTACTTATTTAATAGCTTCAAAAATTATTAGGAAATATTTTAAAAAATAATTGAAAATGAAAAAAACAGAATTTATTGATGAATTGAAGATACCTGCTGTTGCAGCTCCTATGTTTTTAATATCAGGACCCAAAATTGTTATTGAATGTTGTAAAAATGGAGTTGTTGGGACTTTCCCTGCATTAAATCAAAGAACAAGTGAAGGTTTTGAAGAATGGGTAATTCAAATAAAAAATGATTTAAAACAATATGAAGAAGAAACAGGAATTAAACCTGCTCCATTTGGTGTTAATCTAATTGTTCATCCAACAAATCCAAGAGTTAAAAAAGATCTTTCAATTTGTGTAAAACATAAAGTTCCTATAATAATAACTTCTCTTGGAGCAGTTAGTCAACTAGTTAGTGCTGTTCACTCCTATGGAGGACTAGTATTTCATGATGTAATTAAAAAAAGACATGCTGAAAAAGCAGCAGAGGCTGGTGTAGATGGACTTATTTTAGTAGCTGCTGGAGCTGGAGGACATGGAGGAACATTAAATCCAATGCCATTTATTTCTGAAATAAGGAGTTTTTTTAAAAAAACTATTTTACTTTCAGGATGTATCAGTTCTGGAAGAGATATTGCTTCAGCAATTCAAATGGGTGCAGATCTAGCTTATCTTGGCACAAGATTTATAAATACCATTGAGAGTAAAGCAGATGAAAACTATAAGGAAATGATCATCAACTCCAAAGCTGGTGATATTGTATATACAGCAGCTGTTTCAGGTGTTAATGCAAATTTTTTACGCCCAAGCTTAGAATCTATGGGAATTACTGAGGAAATGTGGGGTAATACTAAAAAAATTAATTTTGGTGACGAACTAGACGCAGCTCAAGCAGAAGCAAAAGCATGGAAAACTATTTGGTCTGCTGGTCAAGGTGTTACATCGATCGGAGATTGTCCTTCAACAAAAGATTTAATTGATAATCTTAAAAAAGAATTTGTTGAGTCAATTAAAAATCAAGCTAAAGTTTTAGATAAGTATTTGTAAAATTCCACAAACCAATCCAAAGATTTAGGGTTTCTTAAAGAATCTTTACTAACCACTTCTTTTAGATCTTTACCCATTAGTATCTTCTTTACAGGAACCTCAACTTTTTTACCACTAATTGTATATGGAATCTCAGGAGAATTAAAGATTAAATCTGGAACATGTCTTGGTGAACATTTTGATTTAATAAGAAATTTAAGTTCACCATAATTTATTTTAGAAGAAGATTTAATAAAAAGAATTAGTTTATTATAATTAATCTGATCTATATGAATTATCAAACTATCTTCAATATTATCAAAATCTTTAATTGCGCTATATATTTCTGAGGTTCCAATTCTAACTCCAAATCTATTTAGAGTTGAATCAGAGCGACCATGAACAATAATACCTCCATTTAATGATTCTGTAACCCAATCTCCATGAGTCCAGATTTTATTAAATTTTGAAAAATAACTTTTTTTATATTTTTCAAAATTATTATCATTCCAAAAATAAACAGGCATAGAAATCAATGGTTTAGTTAATACAAGTTCGCCCATTTTATTCTTAATTTTTTTAGCATTATCATCCCAAACTTCAACAGATGCACCTAACATCTTACATTGAATTTCTCCTGGAATAGCATCAAGTTCTATATTACCACCAATAAATGCTGTACAAACATCAGTTCCTCCACTTAAAGAAATAATGTGAGTATTTGGAAAAAGTTTATTTAAAGCTATGTTTGTTTCTTTAAATAAAGGTGATCCTGTAGAACCAATTGTTAATAGATTAGATAAATCATGAAAAACTAAATCTTTTGGAATATCTGAAAACAGATTTTGAAAAAAAACTGCTCCATGTCCAAAATGGTTAATTTTTGCTTTTTTAGCGAACCTCCAAAGAACTCCATTATCAGGATAGATAGGTGATCCATTATAAATACATAAACTTGATCCAAGTAGAAGACTACTTAAAGAATAATTCCACATCATCCATCCTGTAGTTGAATACCAAAAGTATGAATCACTTTTATTAACATTTTGATGAATCGCCAGAGCTTTATAATGTTCTAATATCATACCCCCTGTTCTATGTGTAATAGCCTTAGGTTTTCCAGTAGTGCCTGAGGAAAATAAAATCCAGATTGGATGATCAAAATCGACTGATATAAAGTTTAGATCTATTTTATTAATAATATTATTAAAAGTAGATTTAGTATTTAAGTCTAAAATATTAGAAATTGAATCTATTGAACTCTTGAGAATTTTAGCTTTCGAGGTTAGAGAAAACTTTTTTCCATTATAGAAATACTCAGAGTGATAAAACAAAAATTTAGGTTTAATCTGATTAAATCTGTCATAAACTGAATCATAACCAAAATCGGGAGAACAAGATGACCAAATTGCTCCCAGTGAGTTCACCGCTAAAAAAGCAGCTACAACTTCGGGTGTATTAGAACAATAAGCAACAACCCTATCACCAACTTTTATCTTATTTTTAATTAAAATCTGTTGAAATTCATAAGTTTTATTTTTCAATTCTTCCCAAGAAATTTCAATATATTGATCATTTTCATTTTGATATTTAATTGCAGGAGATTTTAATTTATGGTTTTTGAAAACATTCTTTGAATAACTAATTTTTGAATTGGTAAACCAAAGAGTTTTAATAAAATCCTGATTAAATTGATAAATTTTTATTGGGGGTTTGTCAAATTCTATTTTAAAATACTTTACAATTGATTCCCAAAAATCTGAAATTTCATTAATACTCCAGTTATGTAAATCATTATAAGATTTAAAATCTAATTTATAATTAGATTTAAGAAATTCTTGATAATTTGATAATATCGTTTTCAAGTTTCATTATTTAAAAACAAGTTTATTATAAAGATAATATACTGAACATTATTTTTTAAAAGAAAAATTATATAATCAAAAAATACAAAGAGATTATAAAAAAAAGCCAATGCAGAATCGCTATTTTCAAATCTCGAGTTTGCTTTAAATAAAATGAAATAATAATAGCAAGAGCTACTAAGAAATGAAAAACTGAATAGACAATTAAAAAAGGACTATGTAAAGCTTCTGTATTAAAATTAACAACTACATATATAGCAAATATAGCAATTGAAAATGCCGAAGCTCCATACATTCTTGCAGTTGTAATTAAGCTATTATTAGCTTTTCTATATGCACCCATTAGTCTGGGATTAATTAAAAGAATTAATCCTACTAATAGTTCTAAAACACCACTAACAAGTATAAATATCTTCATTATTTAATTAGTAAGATAAATCATTTATTTAATATTTATAGTATTATTTTACTACTTTTATAACTTAATGGAAGCAGAAAATATAAGCAAATTAATTCCTGTTTTAGTTCTATTAATTCTTGGAATCATAGAGTCTTTAGGAGGGCTCTATTTTGATGATAAAAGATCAAAAAATGATTTAACCATTGAACTAGTGAGTTTAACTATTCTTCCTACATTAATTCAACCTGCCATTTTAGCTTTGGTTTTATTTGTAATGAATTTATGGTTTCCTGTTTATGAGGACTATTTTATAAACTCATATGTATTGTGGCATATTTTAGCTTTTTTAGTATTTGATGACCTTACCCAATATTTCTGGCATCGATTTTCTCATGAAAATGCTTTTATGTGGAAACTTCATAGACCACACCATGTGGTTGAAGAAATGGGAGTTTTAGTAACTTATAGAAATGCATTTCTATATTATGCTTTTATGCCTGGTATTTGGCTTTCTGCAATTCTAATTTTTTTAGGAATGACTGAGGTATATCTTTACTATTTACCAATTAAAATGATTGTTATAATGTCTGCACATAGTGAAACTAAATGGGATAGGATTTTATATAAATATAAATTTTTACACCCTTTTGCCTGGGTTATTGAAAGAACTATTTCTACTCCCAGTACTCATTATGCTCACCATGGACTAACATCTAAGGATGAAATTTCTAATCCAAATGGAAATTATGGTAATTTACTTTTCTTTTGGGATGTATTATTTGGAACTGCTAAAATTACTAGAAAATATCCATCAAAATTTGGAGCCTGGAATAAAATGAAAGAACCATGGTATGTTCAATTACTTTTTCCAATAATAAAATCCAAAGATTCTCGAAGTGAACTCAGTTCTATAAAAACAAATATGGACTATGATCCATCCAAAGATTATAAGGATTTTGTTAGTTAAATTTCAATGAAAGACTTAAATAATAAAGTTGTCGTAATTACTGGCGCAGGTTCAGGAATCGGTAGATCTATTGCTATTAAAATGCATGAGAAAGGAGCATTATTAGCACTAAATGATTTTGACAATAAAGCTTTGTTGGAAACTATTAATATCATTGATGATGTAAATAAAATCTACAGTGAAGTTTTTGATGTTTCAGAGAGAAAAGACTTCGATCAATTTGCAAAAAATGTTGTTAATCATTTTGGCAAAGTAGATGTTATGATAAATAATGCAGGAATAACAATTGGCAGTCTTTCGGCTATTGAAACAACGATAGAAGATTATGAAAAAGTTATAGGAATTAACTTATGGGGTATGATTTATGGAACTCTTGCTTTTATCCCTGAACTTAGAAAACAAAAAGAATCAAGTATTGTAAATATTTCTAGTATTTGGGGACTTTTAGGTTCCCCTTATCAATCAGCTTACAGTGTATCTAAATTTGGAATTAGAGGTTTTAATGAAGCCTTAGCAGCTGAAGAATTGTGTAATAACACTGGAGTTATAGTAACTAGTATTCATCCTGGTGGTATTAAAACTAATATTGTTAGAAATATTGATGGTCAAAATTTAAGTGAAGAACAACTCAAAAAGTTAGATGCTCACTTTCCGACTACAGCAAATAAAACTGCCGATAAAATTATTAATGCTATTAATAAAAAGAAAACTAGAGTGATTATAGGCCCGGATGCTAAGTTTATGTACCGACTAACCAGATTTTCTCAAAGATTAACAATGAAATTTATGGTTAATTGGGCTAAAAAAATGATGAAAATTCAGTAATGAAAAATAAACTTTTAGTTCTTTTAATATTATTTTTTATATCCATAATTTTTGGAAGTTACCTTGCTATTTCAAATTTAAAATCCTCAACTGAAAAAAGAAAACTATCGATAATTAATGGAAATTGGAAAGTCAATCCTAAAATGGATTTAAAAGATAATTATCAAAGAGCATATATAGCTAGAATTGGTCTTTTTGCTCTCGATGAGAAAGAAGCTCTTTATTTTTTGTCTGATAAAGATGATAAAGGAAGGCTATTATCCTCTCAATATGATTATGAAATAATTGGATCGGTACCTAAAGGTCGTTATTGGAGTTATACATTGTATGGAAAAGATTATTTTCTTATAAAAAATAAGGAAAATATATTTGGAATAAATAAAGAAAATTTTGATTCTAAATATAACATTATTATTTCTTCAAAAGAAAAAGAAAAAAACTGGCTTCCATCTGGGAATGAAGAACAATTTAATATTAACTTAAGAATTTATAATCCTTCTAAAGAAGTTTATAAAAACTTAGAATCAATAAGACTTCCAATAATTAGAAGGTTAGAAAAATGAGGAAATGGTCAACATATTTTTTAACTATTGGATTAACAGTATTCTTTTCATATAGTTTAACTATTAAATATTTGCCAAACTTAATTTATGAAACTTTTCACCATAGAATCAAAAAAAACCAAAATGTTAATGACAATGAATTGAAATTATATAATTTACCGACTGATCTTTCAAGAGAAGTTGTAATGCCTAATCCAGACTTTTTGTATGTTATAAGCTTCTATGATTTAAAAAATGGCCCTTTAAATCTAACTGGAAAAATGCCAGACTCAACATATTGGTCTTTGTCATTTTATAAATCTAATACTATAAACTGGTTTGTAAAAAATGATTTAGATTTTAATAATACTAATTTAAATATTGTATTAACTGAAAAAAATAATGAAATAAAACTTAAAGAATTTGACATAATAAAATCTCCAAATAAAAAGGGGTTTATGATAATTAGAATTTTAATCGAGAAAAAAGACAAAAAATCTATTGAATATTATAAATCAGTTCAAAAAAGTATTAGTTTAAAAAAATTATATAATTAATTTATAAACTTTAAAGTAAGATGAAAAAAAATATTTTCAAGATTTTATGTGTTTTTGGAATATTACTAGCATTATTTTTTATTACATTACCTACTTTACTCAACAAAACTGGTTTGCATCCTGAATACAAATACACTAAAAACTATAATTTTAAAAATAAAAAAGCAGTAATCATAACAACTAGTCATAATCGTTTAAATAAACCAGAAAGTTCAAACGGAAAGCTGACTGGAGTATTTGCATCTGAATTAACAGTGCCTTATTATGAATTTTCAGATTCAGGAATTAAAGTTGATATTGCAAGTATAAAGGGTGGAGAAGTGCCTATAGATCCTGAATCATTTTTTTATGCTATAAAAACAAATGCAGATAATAGATACTTAAAAGATGATTTATTTCAAGACAAAGTAAAAAACTCTATTATAATTGATAAATTAAACATGAATAACTATGACTTTGTTTTTATATCGGGAGGATGGGGTGCAGCCTATGACCTTGGTTATTCTACAGTCTTAGGTAAGAAAATAACAGAAGCTTATTATAGTGAAAAAACTATAATTGGAGCTGTATGTCATGGTGTTTTAGGTTTTATAAAGGCTAAAGACACACTTGGTAATTTAATTATTAAAAATACAAGAATGACTGGGGTTACAAATAAACAAATTGAAGAGCTAGGAATAAATTTCACTCCACAGCATCCAGAGAAAGAATTAATTAAAGCAGGAGTAATATTTGAAAGTAAAACTGCATTTAGAGATGTTTTTGCTGATTTAACAATAATTGATGAAAAGAATAAGTTTGTTACTGGTCAAAATCAAAATGCTAGTTATGAAACAACACAAAAAATGATGGAAATAATATATAAAAAAGAATAAATAATTTATTATAATTCTTATTTTTAAATGTTATCGATTATGAAACGTTTTTTTCTTATCACAGCATTATTAGAAATTTTAGCAGGAATAATATTATTTTTTATTACTGAAAAGATTCCTGAATTTAAAAATGCCTCAAAACTTACTTTAGGTTTTGCTAAGATGTATGGCGTTTCAGCATTTTCTTTAGGTTTGTTTGCACTATATGTTTGGAAGTTTTTTGAAAATAAAAAATTACATAAACCTTTTCTAATTATTTTTTCAATTTTTAATTTAGGAATTGCACACAGTATTATAAATTCATATTTAAATAATGGATTTGAAAATCCCTATCCTGGAATTTTTCATTTCATATTAGCAATTATAGGTTTATATTTTTTGTTAAAAAAAAAAAAACTAATAATTAACCTAAATAAGCTTCTACTCTACTCTTTTTTATTTTTTGTTTTAAGTTTATTAATTACAAAATTAATAGTGTTTGCATTACCTATTCTAGTTAGTTCTAATTCTCTGAACAGAATTCTAATACTCTTTTTAATTTTTATCTTTCCTGGTTTATGGTCAATAAATAAGTTTGTAGATAGTTTTTTTAAAAATACTCTAAATAAAATATTATTTATTACTGTAAGCGGAACTATTTTAGCTTGGTTATTTCAAATAATTGAATTAAAACTATATCACATTGAAATTAATTTAGACTCCCCAATAGGATTTTTTGAAGATGAATTTGCTAGATCTTGGAAATATGTTTTACCAACCTTATTAATTGCAGAAATTATATGGTTTTATTTAAAAAATAAATTAAAGTTTGTATTTATCAGTTCATCAATAATTATTGTAATATTATTTATTTCATTTTATAATAATTTTATACTATCAGATTCAAAACCAGGTGTTTATCCTAAAATATCTAATTTCAATAAAAATCAACCCAATATAGTTTTAATAGTTGCTGATGATTTAGGTTATAATGATATTTCGATAAATGGAAATAAACTTATAGAAACTACTAATATTGATAAAATAGCAAAAAATGGAATTAATTTTACCAGAGCATATGCTACTGCACCAGTTTGTGCACCGTCAAGAGTAGCATTATTAACTGGAAATTATCAACATAGATATGGATTTGAATTTTTACCTGACCTTTTTAATTTAAGTCCAAGAGTTAGAAAAGCAGATTTTAATAGATTTGGACACAAAGATAATTTCCCTAAATGGTATGAAAAATCTGTGCCTGCTAATCAAAGAGGTTTAGATCCATATGTAAGTACAATCGGAGATTTTCTAAAAACATCTGGATATAAAACGTCGGTGATAGGTAAATGGCATTTAGGGTCACATATAAAGCATAATCCTAAAAACTATGGATTTGATGAGCATTATGGAATTACTGGAGCTGCATCACTTTATGCACCATTAAATAATGAAAAAATTATTGTATCCAAACAAAATTGGGATTTTGCAGATTTTATAACATGGCAAACTAGTAAATACCATATAGAAAAAAATGGAGAAAAAACAATTCCAAAAAACTCAGAATATCTTACAGATACTTTCACTAAAAAAGCTATAGAGTTTATTAAAAATAACAAGAACAACTCTTTTTTTCTTCATTTGTCACATATGGCTCCCCACGGTCCATTTCAAGCCCAAAAAAAATATTATAATATGTTTCCTAATATCAAAGATCATAACAAAAGAGTCTATTATGCCATGATAAAAAATTTAGATGACAGTATTGGGGAAATTAAAAATGCTCTTGAGAAAGAGGGTTTATTAGAAAATACATTAATTATTTTTACTAGCGATAATGGTGGGGCAACTTATACAAGAGCTACTGACAATTCACCTTACTTAGGAGGAAAAATGTCAAATTTTGAAGGTGGAACTATAGTTCCAATGATGATGGAATGGCCAAGTTTTATAAAAAATCCAAAAAAATATTCCAATATGGTTAGTTTATTAGATGTTGTACCTACTATTTTGGATGCTGTTGACTCTGCTTCAAAAAATAATAAGTATGACGGAGTTTCATTATTACCATACTTAAATTCTGATGAAAAAATCCCTCATAAACATTTATTTTGGAAAACTGGTTATGTAAAATCTATTATTTCTGAAAATTACAAACTTCATATAAATGAAAAAGAAGATTTTATTTTTTTAAATAAGATAGATGAGGATCCATCTGAAAAAAATAATTTAATTTCCACATATCCCGAAAAGGCTAATAAACTTAAATTAAAATGGAGTAATTGGAATAAAACATTAAAAGAGTCAAATTGGAAATCTAATGCAGATGTATCTATTCCTTTAAATAACTCAATAAATTCAAAAAGATATTATTTTCCATGGTAAATAAAACTATGACACAATATAATTTTATAATTTGAATAGAAAATCATAAAACTATTTAATAGATGTTGAATATTATACCTGATCCTGATAAATTAATTTATTCAAAAGAAAAAAAGAAAGTAGTATTGTTTTATTTTTTTAAATATTCAGATAAAAAAACAAATTCAAAAAAAATTAAAAAAACATTTAGAGATAATGATATTAAGTGTCTTCATTGGTTCAATTGTGAATATACAATTATAGGAAAAAAAGATTATTGGACTACTGCATCTATTGTTGAGTTAAGTTCAAAGGAACATTTAAAGGAAGTTTTTAAAAAAAAAATAATTAATAATAATATTACTGCATTGCAGGTTTTTAATATAAAACCAAATAATCCTTCAAAGGCTGTTTTATTTATTATTAAACTATTCTTAAGACCTTTTGGGATTTTAATTGATATGATTATTAAAAACTCATATGATTCTATAGATCTAAATAGTAAAATATTACCTACAAAAAAACAATTTCTAAAACTCTATAATGATAAAAGAAAAAAAAAAGCATTTATGATCAACCTATTGGAATCATACAAAACTGCTAAATACGATAATAATAAAATTATTTCAGGAAAAGAAGCTTATTATAAAAAGTATGGTAATGTTGCTATAAGAAGTGTTATATTAACTGGAGGTGATTTGACATTCGTAGGAAAAATTATTGGAAATACATTAATAGAATACAATCTTCCAAATGACACTAAAGGTAATTGGGAATCAATTGGAATTATGGAATATTGTAAACCAAATAAATTATTTTCACTTCAAAAAATGCCTGGATATAAAAAAGCATTGATTCATAGAAATGCTGGATTAAAAAGAACAGTTAATATATTTTCGTTAAAGTAAATCATTCAATGACTAAAAAATTTAAAAATATTATAATAGGATGTTTATTTTTTTTGGTGATGTTTCTATTTTGGTTTTCACAAAACTGGTATAAAATGCCAAAATATATTGAAATGTGGGAAAATCCAACAGGAAAAAATATTCCAGTAAATTGGGAGAAAGGGCCTAATGAAAGAAAAAGTAATAAACCAAATTTAATTATAATTTTAGTTGATGATTTAGGTTTTAATCAAATTAGTTCATATGGAGGAGGAATGGCTGATGGAAATTTTAAAACTCCAAATATAGATCAACTATCAAAAGATGGAGTACTATGTACTAATGGATATTCATCTAGTGCTATATGTTCTCCATCAAGAGCTTCATTGTTAACTGGAAGATTTCCAACGAGATTTGGATATGAATATACCCCAACAACATCAAGCTTTATGAAAGGTATTAGTATACTATCAAAAAAAAATGATATTGTATCTGGATATTATCACAAAGATAGAGAAAAAGATATAGTTGAAATTAAAAAAATGGGGCTTCCAACATCGGAGTTAACTATTGCTGAAGTTTTAAAACCTCAAGGTTATCATAATATTCATATAGGTAAATGGCATTTAGGGCATTCACCAGAATTTTTGCCAAGAAAACATGGTTTTGATGAAAGCTTAAGAATGGACCAAGGTTCATTATTCTTAACTGAAGATGATCCAAATGTTATAAATGCAAAACTAGATTTTGATCCTATTGATAAACTACTGTGGGGAAATCTTCCATATGCTGTTAATTTTAATGAAGGTTCAAGGATGAAACCAAAAGGTCATCTTACAGATTATTTGACAAATGAAGCAGTTAAAGTAATTGAGTTAAATAAAAATAGACCATTTTTTATGTATATGGCTTACTGGGCTGTACACAGTCCTCTTCAAGCAAAAAAAGAAGATTATGAAAAACTTTCCTACATTAAAAATCATGAAGAAAGAGTTTTAGCAGCTATGGTAATGTCAGTTGATAGAGGAGTTGGAAAAATAAGAAATGCATTGAAAGTTAATGGGATTGATAAAAATACAATTATAGTATTTACAAGTGATAATGGTGCACCAGGATACATTGGTTTGCCTGATTTGAATAAGCCTTTTAGGGGATGGAAATTAACACATTTTGAAGGTGGAGTTCATGTCCCGTTTATAGTTAATTTTCCAAATAAAATTCCAGCAGGTCAAATTTATAATGGTAGAGTTTCAAATGTTGATGTTTTTTCAACTTTTTCAAAGATTGCTAATGCAAAATTTTCAAAACAAACTAAATTAGATGGAGTTAATATTTTACCTTATTTAACTGGAGAAAAAAAAGGGGAACCAAATAGAATTATTTTTTCTAAATCAGGAAATTATTCATATTTAATTAAAAATGGATGGAAATTACAAATAGATTTTATTCAAAATAAAAAATGGCTTTTTAATTTAAATGAAGACCCTACTGAACAAATTAATTTAAGTAAACAAAATATTGAAAAATTAGTGGAGCTTGAAAAAGTTCTGGAATTTAAACTATCTGAGCAATCAAAACCGATTTGGCCAAGTTTATTAGATTGGCCAATTTTTATTGATAAAACACTAAAAATGAAAAATGATGTATCAGATGAATACGTATTTTGGGCTAATTAAAACAAACAACTATGATTAAAGAAAAATTTGATTTAAAAAATAAAGTTGCCATCATAACAGGAGCTTCAAAGGGGATTGGAAAAGCTATGGCAAGAGGATTGGCAGAATTTGGTGCTACAGTTATTGTGAGTAGTAGAAAACAGGAAGCAGTTGACCAAGTAGCACAAGAATTTAAAAAACTTGGTTTTTCAGCTGATTCAATTCAATGTCACGTTGCAAAAAAAGATGATAGAATAAAACTAGTTGAAAAAGTTATTGATAAACATGGGAAAATAGATATTCTAATTAATAATGCAGGAACTAACCCTTATTTTGGACCAATAAGTAAAATGCCAGAAAATTTATATCAAAAAACTATGGATATAAATATTAATTCTGCGATTGAATTAAGTAATTTGGTTTACCCTTATATGAAAAATCAAGGAGGAGGAAGTATTATTCATATTAGTTCAATTGAAGGATTACACCCATCTCCATTTATGGCAGCATATAATATTAGCAAAACAGCACTTATAATGGCAGGAAAAAATCAATCTATTGAATGGGGAAAATATAATATAAGAGTTAATTCAATTTGTCCAGGTTATGTTAAAACTAAACTTAGTGCGGCACTACTAGAAAATGAGACTTCAAAAAAAGGATTTTTAAAAAATGTATCTTTAGGTCGAGAATCAACACCAGATGAAATGGCCGGATTAGCAGTATTTTTAGCTTCGGATGCAAGTTCATATATGACAGGAACATCAATTGTGAATGATGGTGGATTAATGAATGCTCCTTTAATTCCAATGCAATAAATTTATAAATATGAATTTCGAACACCCACAAAAAACATTAGATCTTATTGATAAGGTAGATCAATTTATGAACAAATATCTTTTTCCTAATGAACAAAAAGTACATGAGTTTTACCAAAATAACCCATGGAAAAATTATCCAGAAATGGAAAATTGGAAAAAACTAGCCAAAGCACAAGGATTATGGAATTTATTTTTACCAAAAGGATATGGGGATTTGAGTCCTGGCTTAACTAATCTAGAATATGCACCGCTAGCTGAAAAAATGGGAAGGTTAGGTTATGCATCAGAGGTTTTTAATTGTTCTGCACCAGATACTGGAAACATGGAAACTTTAGCTAAGTATGGAACAGACTTACAAAAAGAGAAATGGTTAAAACCCCTTATGAATGGTGAAATAAGATCAGCCTTTTTAATGACGGAACCTGATGTGGCCTCATCAGATGCTACAAACATTGAAACTTCAATCGTTAGAGATGGTAATAATTATGTTATTAATGGTAAGAAATGGTGGTCATCAGGGGCTATGAATCCCAATTGTAAAATATATATTCTTATGGGTAAAACTGATTTTACAGCGGAAAAGCATCAACAACAAAGTATGATTTTAGTTCCTGCTGATACACCAGGAGTTAAAATTTTAAGACCCATGCAAGTTTTTGGAAGTATTGATTCACCAGAGGGTCATGCAGAAATTGAGCTAAAAAATGTTAGAGTACCAGTTGAAAATATACTTTTAGGGGAAGGAAAAGGATTTGAAATTGCTCAAGGGAGATTAGGACCTGGAAGAATTCACCATTGCATGAGATTAGTTGGTACAGCTCAAAGAGCTCTTGATTTAATGTGTAAAAGATCTAATATAAGAACTGCATTTGGAAGAAATCTAATAAAATTTAGTAGTATACGTCAAGAAATAGCTAAATCAGAATGTGAAATTCAACAAGCTAGGCTTTTAACCTTATCTGCGGCAGATAAAATAGACCAATTTGGTACAAAACAAGCAACAAATTTAATTGCAATGATAAAAATTACAGCTCCAAAAATGGCATGTAATGTTATAGATAGAGCTATACAAATTCATGGAGGAAAAGGTGTAAGTCAAGATACACCACTAGCAGCATTTTATGTATATGCAAGATGCATTAGATTAGCCGATGGGCCTGATGAAGTTCATATGTTTCAACTTGGAAGAAATTTAGCAAAGAAACATGAGATTTAAAGATAAAATTATTTTAATAACTGGGAGTGGTTCTGGAATTGGTAAAGCTGCTGCATTAGCTTTTTCCAAAGAAGGTGGAAAAATCATTGTTTCTGACATTAATGAAGAAAATGGAATAAAAACAGTTTCAGAAATAAATAAATACAAGGGAGAAGCTACTTTCTATAAAGCTGATGTATCAAATTTTAATATGGTTAAAAACCTAATGGATTTTATTGTTAAAAAATTTGGAAAATTAGATATCGCTATTAACAATGCAGGAGTTGGTGGTGACTTTGCTAAAATTACTGATCTATCTTTAGAATCTTGGGATAAGACTATGTCTGTAAATTCATCTGGGGTTTTTTACTGTATTAAAAACCAAATTCCAATAATGTTAAAACAAGGTAAAGGTGTGATATTAAATACATCATCAATAGCTGGAATTAGAGGATTACCAAATGCCACTGCTTATTCAGCAAGTAAACATGCAGTAATAGGAATTACAAAAACTGCAGCTATGGAATATGCTAAATATAATATCAGAATTAATGCTATTTGTCCGGTATTTACCATTACTCCTATGTTTAATCCAGAGGAAATGGATAAATTAAAAGAAGGTATCTCTAATAAACTTAAAGCTAACGTTCCTATGAAACGTTTTGCAAATGTAATGGAGCAGGTAAATACTATGTTATGGTTATGCTCAGAGGAAGCAAGTTTTATAACTGGTCAAGCTATTTCTGTGGATGGAGGATTAACTGCATAAATTTCATTAATGATTCAAAAAGTTAGAAAAGGGGAAGAATTAAATAAAAAATCATTAAAAAAATTTTTATTTGAAAATGAATTAATTTCTAATAACATAAGTGATTTATTTATTAGTCAATTCTCAAATGGATTTTCCAATTTAACATATCTTTTAAAAATTGAAAATAAAGAACTTGTTCTTCGCTGTCCTCCAAGGGGTGCTATTAAATATGGACATGATATGAGTAGAGAATTCAAAGTTTTATGTGGATTGAATAAAGGTTTTAAAAAAGCTCCTATTGCACATATATATTCTGACGATATTAAAATAATTGGAGCTCCATTTTACATAATGGAAAAAATTGAAGGTATTATTTTATCAAATAATGAAGCTAAATCAAGAAATATTAGTTCAAAAGAGTATACCAGAATAGCCCAAAACTGGTTAAGTACATTTGTTGAATTACACCAAATAAATTATGATAAGATTGGTTTAAATGACTTAGGAAAACCTGATGGATACGTTGAAAGACAGGTAAGAAATTGGAGCAAGCAGTATTTAAAAGCTGCAACGGAGGAAATTCCTGAATCCCATAAAATAATGAATTGGTTAGAAAAAAATCAACCAACAAAGTATAATTATAGTTTAATTCACAATGATTATAAATATGACAATATTGTTTTTTCAGATAACTCATGGAATAAAATTCAGGCTATTTTAGATTGGGAAATGTGTACTCTTGGAGATCCTCTTATGGATTTAGGGACATCCCTAGCATATTGGACAATGGAATCTGACCATATAATGGTTTTAGATGGTTTAAATTATCCAACTTCAAAACCAGGAAATCCTGGAAGAATGGAACTAGTAGAAATGTATGAAGAAAAAAGTGGTATAAAAATCAATAACTTAGTTTTTTACTATGCCTTTGGATTATTTAAAATTGCTGTTATAGTACAACAAATTTATTATCGATATAACAAGGGGTTAACAACAAATCAAAAATTTAAAGACCTTAATAAGATGACCAAACTCATGTGCAGAATTGGATGGCAAGCTATTCAAAAAAATAGAATTGAAAATCTTTTTTAAAAAATGAGTAAGATATACTTTTTCAGACATGCTCAAGCATCTTTAGGTAGTGATAACTATGATGTTCTATCAAGTAAAGGAGAATTACGGGCTGTAGAACTAGGAAAGTATTTAGTAGCTAAAAAATTTAAATTTGACAAAATATATGTTGGGGAATTAACAAGACAATTACACACTTGTAAAATTGTTTCAGAAATTTATAAAAAGTATAATTTAACTATTCCTAAGCCTATAATTCTTAAAGGATTAAATGAACATCAGGCTACAGAAGCTATGAAAATAGAAATCCCTAAAATGATAGATTCAGATTCTTTTATAAAAAAATTATGGAAAGAGATTGAATTAGATCCAAAAAAGAAAAATGGAAATTTAATGTTAGGGTTTGAATATTTCTTAAATTTATGGGTTTTAGATAAAGTTAAGGTAGACGGTATAATAACTTGGAAAGATTTTAGAGAAAATGTAAGATATGCCTTAAAGATAATTTTAGATAATACTCAAAAGAGTCAAAAAATAGGTGTATTTACTTCAGGAGGAACTATAAGTTCTATAACAGCTGAATCTTTAAAAATAATTGATGATAAAAAAATTGCAGGACTAAACTTTTCAATTAGAAATACCTCATTTAGTTCTTTTTTATACTCTAATAATCAATTTAACCTATTGTCATTCAATGAACTGCCACATCTAGAAAGCGAAATGATAACGTTTGTTTAGATTTAAAGTATAAAAAAACCTGCTAATAGCAGGTTTTTTTAAAATACTTTTTATAAAATTATTCTAGTAATGATCCATTATAATATACTGTAGCATTTATGATTTTTCCATCATTATTAAAACCGTGTATGTAATGAATAGGCATATTAAATTTCTTACCATCTGACTTTCTAGTAATTCTAAATTTCCACCAAGAAAGCACATCTTTACTTTCATTTAAATCATATTCTAAGTAATCAGGATAACCTACTTGTTCAATAGCATCTAAATTAAAATTCATTAAAAACTGATCATTATTTTTTTTAGCATCTTCAAAACTAATAGGCTCTGATAAATTAATATCGTTAATAACTGCATTTTCATGCCAGTAACTGTATGATTTCTCATAATCTCCATTTACAAATGAATATAATGTCTTTCTTACAGTATTAATATTTTCATGATTAATATATATTGTTCCATTTTTTCTATCTAAACCAGGCCATGACAGGTTAATCCTTCTAAAACTATTTGCATTATTGTATTCTTGGATATTAAGTATTTTTTTAGAATCATTACTGACAAGATATAATCTATGTATTGGAGAGTCAAATTTAACTCCAGTTTGCTTATTCACAGCATAAAGATGATCCCAGGTTTGTACCCAAAGTTGATCTCCTTTTTTATATTCAATTGCATCAGGATAAGCCCCTTTTGATGTTTCCATTCTCAAATAATCAGAATTATTTACCCACCAGGTCATATTTGCTACCATAGCATCCTTATTTGAGCCCTTAGAATCTTTATTTTCACTTGTAGCATTAAAAATTTTGAAATCATCATGTAAAAAAGAAGCTGCTTTATCTACATCTCCTTCAATCCAAGCTTTGCTAAATGATTCAACTAAATCTATAGCTGGATGATCAATATATACGGTTCCGTTTTTCTTTTTCTGTGCACTAATAGAAAATGATATTAGTGCGATTAAAATAAATGTTACTTTTTTCATGTTTTTTTTTTAAATGAGATGCAATATAGTAAAAAACCTTATAACATACTTATAAGAATGTTAGTTGTAGGTTATTATTTTACAACAATAAATGTAGCAGTTCCACCAGTAGCAAGATTCCATTGATTAGATGAAATCATTTGATCTTTATCATCAAATACTCTTAATTCAGCCGTATTGGGACCTGAACTGCCTTGATTTAAAGCAATAAAATCAATTTTATTAAAGCCAGGTGTAAGAGGAAGTTTAAAACCAGAAAAAGTAGAGTCTAACGTTAGGTTATCAATAACTATTGAATCATTAACTAAGATACGAACCCTATCTCCATCGACATATTCAAAATCTCTACAAATAATATTTACATATTTTGAATTTGTTCTAACATCACCTAGATAAGAGCCTTTACTATAATTATTTGGTTGTCTTTGTTTTTCCTTTTGAATTTTTTTTAGATATATATCCCCAGGATCAAGAAAGGTTTCAGACTCAAATACTGATTTATTACTTTCTTTTCTAGATTCAGTTTTCTTAGATATTGAAAAATAATCAGGATTGTTTGGATTAATTTTAAGATTTTTTAATGTTGATGAAAGGGGAGGCAAAAGTTCAATTTTTCTTTTCGAATTTTCTATTTGTGAGAATAATTGAGAAGTGGTAATAAAAAAAATAAGAAAGAAAATAATTTTTATTTCTTTATTATAAATCAATCTATCTAAACTTATTTTTTTCATTTTTTTATATTAGCTCCTATCATTAGGCAAATTCCAGCATTAATTAGTATTAATGCAATAGTTCCAAACAAAAACCATGCCTCACCTCTATTTTTAAGAGTTAATGCTTCACCAAAAATACATAATCCAGAACTAAAAATTAAAATACCCAAAATTGATAAGACAAACCATTTATTTTTTTTACTAAAATTCACTATCTAAAATGTTTTTTGTGCTTGAAATAAGAAAAGAAACCTAAAATAAAAACGAATGCTAATGAATAATAAACAAAATTAGGGGTTATAACCTTATCTCCACTAGCATATGAATGTAATCCTGTTAAATAAAAATTAACTCCAAAATAAGTCATCATAATTGAGGAGAAAGCTATAATTGACATTAGATTAAAAATCCATTTCCCCCTTAATCCCGGAATTATTCTCATGTGCAATACAAAAGCATAAATCATTATACTAATTAATGCCCATGTTTCTTTTGGATCCCAACCCCAATATCTTCCCCAACTTTCATTGGCCCATTGTCCACCAAGAAAATTTCCAATAGTCAACATAATTAATCCCACGGTTAAAGAAAGTTCATTAATTATTGTTAATTCTTCCAAGTTTATTTTAATCTTCTTCTTATTTTTTTTATTTGTTATAATTATAAGAAATAATGATACAATTCCTAAAATCATACCCAAGGTGAAAGGACCATAACTTCCTACAATTACTGAAACATGAATCATTAGCCAATAACTATCTAAAACTGGAACTAAATTTGCTATTTCAGGATCCATCCAATTCCAATGGGCTATCATCAAAATCATTGAAGCAACAAATGATGTAGCAGCAATTGTAAGATTAGATTTTCTAGAAAATGCAATACCCATACCAACTGTTGCCCAAGCAACATAAATCATAGATTCGTATGCATCACTCCATGGAGCATGACCTGAAATATAGGCTCTTGCTATAAGTCCAAAAGTATGTAAAATAAATAATCCAAAAATTGCATACTTTGATATATCAATAAGAAATTTCATGTATTTATTTTCATAAAATATTTGAATAATAAGAAATATAAACATTAGAGTTCCTATATACATATACCAGCTATAAAGGTTTTTAAAAATATCGTATTTATTATAAAGTATTTCCGCTTTTATTTTATCCTCAGAGGGAAGAACTTCATATCCATATTTAGTTTGAAAACCCTTAATACTCTCTAGTAGTTTCTTTGAATTATTATAATCTCCTGTTTCAATGTCATTTTCTAAAGCCCCAAAATAAAGCGGTAAAACATTTTTAACATATAAAGAGTCAACACCATTAAAATCATTTGGTTGTATATCCGAAAAAGAAACCCATTTATTATTTGAGTCATTTGGAATAGGAAAAATTCTTAAAATCTTACCCTCAAAAGCAGAAAAAAGTAAATTAATTTTTCTATCCAGTTCAATGAAATCTTTTTGAAATTGATTAGGTAAAGAAGATTTATAAGACTCTTCTAGTTGAGAAGAAATTTTATAGTTTCCATCATCATCAAAAAAATCAACAAAAGAAGCATATTTTTCTTTTTTATTTCTACCAGCTATCTTTCTTATACTATCATTTCCTCTCTTTAAAAAAATTAAGGGAACATTATACCAAACAATGGGATTTTTCGTAATTGAAATTAAAACTTGATTAGCATTTAATTCTTTATAGGTATCAGACTTGCTTACTTTTCTTAAAAGTTCTGAAGCAAAAGTATTTAAAGGTTTCATACGTCCTCCAGTATCTTGAATAACAAGATTGCCAAAATCAGCTGCATGTTCAATACTTACAGGGTTATTTATAATTGTAGAATCAGTTTGATTTAATATAGATTTAGTATGTTCATGGTCATTTTGAGCATAAAAAAATGTTGAAAAAAGAATCATAAAAATAATTAATGCATCTTTTTTTATTTTAAGCTTTGCCAATTTTATTGATAAATCTTTGAAACGAGTTTTCCCAAAAAACATAATACCTAATAAGCCAATATAAAGAAGAAAATAGCCGATATATGTAATAAGAGTTCCAAAATAATCATTATTTACTGAAAGTACTGTTCCTTTTTCATCTGGATCAAAAGAAGCTTGAAAAAACCTATATCCCCTATGATTTAAAATATTATTCATATATATATCATAATCGAAAGTCTTTTCATCTATTACAGTAACTTTACTCATAAAGCTACTATAACTCTTCTCAGTTCCGGGGTATTTTTCTGCTATAAAATCATTAAGTTTTATTTCAAATGGAAGAGATTTTTCTAAAGAACCATATCTTAAAGAAAAATCTAAATTTCCTACCGTAACTTTTTTATGCTGATTAACAATTCCTTTTCCTCCCAACAGTCCAACTGTTTTAGATTCTCCCAAAGTAGAAATTTCAACAAATAATCCATCTTGTTGAGTAACTTCATCAGATTTAATAATTTCAAATTTTCCTTTTATAATATTTTCTGGAAAAACAAACTGTAATCCAGCAGTATTATACAAGGATCTTAAAATTAAAGGTTGATTAGAATTTATAATCAAATCTCTTTGCATTTGATCTGCCATTCTCATATAGTTACCTTGAAATGGACTATTTATAAATAATTTTCCATCAATGTAATTAATATTAATAGCACCCTTAGTATCTTTATTAAAAGCAAATAAAATATTATGTATACTTGTTACCTGACCTGATTTTAAAAAATGATCATGTCTGTTACCATCACTTGCCTCTACAATTTTTAGATAACTTTCACCATTTATATCCTCAACTAAGTCTTCTTTAACATTTTCCAAGAAATTAATGTATTCAATTGAAAAATCTTGACCATTAAAATCATAATTCCAATTAAAATAATTTTTGGTATTTTCAGAAATTAGCAAATCATCCTCTAAAGATCTTCTTATTGGCTGACCTTGAATTTCACCATCAACATAAACGTTTAGAAAAGTTTTTTCAGATAAAAATTTGCTTGAAGAAGAGTTTTCTCTAATTGGCATTACCCCCTCAAAACCTATATACCTAGTTATACCTGCACCTAATATTATAAGAATCCAAGAAATGTGTAAAAGTAAAACTGGCCATTTTTTTAATGTTAATAAATTATATCTTTTAATATTTAAACAAAAACTAATTACAAAAAAAACCATCATTAACTCAAACCACCAAGCATTATAAATTAAAATTTTAGCTGTAGTTGTATTATAGTAACTTTCTATAAAAGTTCCTATTCCCATCGAAAGAGGGAATAAAATGAATAAAATCGCAGTAAATCTGGTTGAAATTAAAAAAGAAATTAATTTTTTACCCATTTGTTAGTAAAGTTACAGTCCTTATTATCTTGGTTAATATTAATATATGTTTCCTCAATTTTTTCAATCATCCAGTTTTGAATTTTTTTCAATTGTTTTTCTTTCAGAGCTAAGTCTTTGATTTTAATATAATCCTGGGAATAATCAGCAATATGTTCATCAAATCTATTGCTCACTTTGATAATTTTATATTTTTTAATACCTCTATTATCTTCTTCAAGTAAAGGTGCTGAAACTTCATTATCTTTTAATTTTTGGGCTTGTCCATATAAAACAGGATCCATTTTAGTCAGTTCAAATCTTGTATCACCTGTTGTTGGATTTATTAAAACACCTCCATTATTTCTTGTTTCCTCTTCATCAGATGATGATTTTGCAGCTTCTTCAAAAGTTAATTCACCATCTACTATTCTTTTTCTAATAATATCAATTTCTCTTTTTGCTTCTGATAAAGCATTATTTGTTATTTCTGGTATTAACAAAATATGTCTAACATCAACCTCTTGACCTCTAATTCTTTCAACATTTACTATATGCCATCCAAATTGAGATTTAAAGGGAGCTGAAATCTCCCCTTCCCTCAATCTATATGCAGCATCCCTAAATTCTTTAACCATTTGAGGACGATTCCTATTTAAAGTATATTTACCGCCAGTTGCTCTGGAACCTGGATCCTGAGAGTACAAAATAGCTTTTGTAGCAAATGAAGAGCCATTTACAACAACATCGTTCCTTATAGTTTCTAATCTCTTTACAACTTTTTGATCATCTTCTTCAGAAACCTTTGGTTTAATTACAATTTGGGCAATTTCAAGTTCTGCTCCAAAAACTGGTCTTTCATATTTTGGAATTGAATTAAAAAATTGACGAACTTCTTCAGGTGTTATTTCAACTTCATCAACTATCTTTGACTGCATCTTCTCAGATAATTGATTTATTTTATTTATTTCAAAAAGTTCCGATCTAAAGGATTGTTCATCTCTTTTTTTATAAAACTCTAATACTTTTTCTAAACTACCTAGTTGATCTACAAAATAATCAATTGTTCTATCTACGTATGAATAAATCTGATTATTATCAATATCCAAACTGTCTTGCTCTGCATGATGCGCATAAAGCTTATCTTCCATTAATTTTCCAAGCAAACTACATCTTCCTATATTTTCAGTTGAAACTCCTTGAGATTGGAGATCAATTAAGGTTTTGTCAACATCTGATTCTAAAATAACAAAATCACCAACAACTGCAGCTACGCCATCAATCTTAACTCTTTTGATATCACTTAAATTAGTTGAACTGGACTGAGAGTATGTGAAGAGTCCTAAATGAAAAATGAAAAATGGAAAAAAATATTTCTTAATTATTTTCATAAAACTCAAATTCTTTTTTTTGTATGGCATCGTTAATTAAATCTTTTTCAAAATCACTAATAAATTGGATTTTCTTTTTATTTAATAAAATTTGTTTTAATGTTGGTTTAATGAAATCCAATGGAGCAACATCATTCCTAAAAACAGATTTATTAATTTTTATCAAATATAATTCTAATGAATCTTCTAATTGATAAAATAAAGTTTTTTTTACAATATTATTTTTAATATAAGTTTTAATATCAGGAAATTTAGAAAAGAAAAGATCTTTATTTATCCAAGTAGAATCGTTTAATGAAAATAGTGAAAACTGCAATGAAATTGAATCAAGAAAAATAATATCCTCTTGATTGAATCTTTTAAACCTATTTCTTACATCTTTAATATTGTAATTATCTGCAGATATTTTTATATATCTAGCTTTAACTAAATCCTGATTTAATCTAAAATTTAACTTATTATTATAATAATAATTCTCTATTTCATTATTAGAAATTAAAGTATCCATTGAGATTTTAACCATTTTTTCTTTGTAATAATGAGAAAACAAATCACTTTTATATGATTCAACCATGTTGAAAAGATTTTTTTGTTCTTCAAAATCTAAATTAATTAAAGCCTTATCATTAAGAATCAGGTTTTTAGCCCATTTTATTATTTGATTATTTATATAAATAATACTATCCTCCGAAGATAAATTAATTGGCATATTATTTTTAATTTCTTCAAAAAACAAGTATTTATCTCCTAATCTAGCTAATGCTAATCTTGGTTTATTAGAAAAATATTCACAATTAATTAAAAACAAAAAAGATATTAATACAACAAGTGATTTTCTTATGCTCAAAATAATTTTTTATCTAGAATAATTTGGGGATTCCTTAGTGATCATTACATTGTGAGGATGACTTTCCATTAAACCAGCACCAGTAATTTGAATAAATTGGGCTTTTTCTTTTAATTCATTTATAGTCTTTGTTCCACAATAACCCATTCCAGATCTTAAACCGCCAATAAATTGATGAATACTTTCAAGTAAATCTCCTTTGTATGGAACTCTTCCTACAACACCCTCTGGAACTAGTTTGTTAGAATCATTTACATAATCTTGAAAATAACGATCCTTACTTCCTTTTTGCATGGCTTCTATAGACCCCATCCCTCTGTATGTTTTAAATTTTCTTCCTTCATATATAATCGTCTCACCAGGAGATTCTTTTGTTCCAGCTAAAAGAGATCCTAACATAACACAATCAGCTCCGGCAGCAATAGCTTTAGTAATATCACCTGTATATTTTACACCTCCATCTGCTATAAGAGAAACACCAGTTCCTTTAAGGACTTTAGAAACTTCATTAATTGCAGAAAGTTGAGGATATCCAACTCCAGCTATAACTCTTGTAGTACATATTGATCCAGGACCAATACCAACTTTGACTCCATCTGCACCAGCTTTAACTAAAAATGATGCCGCATCTTTAGTAGCTATGTTTCCAACTATAATATCTATATCAGAAAATTTTCTTTTTAATTTCTTTAATAAATCAGTCACACCTTTGGAATGACCATGAGCAGTATCTATAACAATTGCATCAACTCCAGATTTACATAGGGCTTCACATCTATTAACAGAATCATCAGAAACCCCCACAGCAGCAGCAACCTTTAATCGTCCATAATTATCTTTGTTTGAAGTTGGTTTTAATGAAATTTTTTGAATATCTCTGAAAGTAATCAAGCCTATTAACTTATTTTTTTTGTTGATAATTGGTAACTTCTCAATTTTATGTTTTTGTAAAATTATTTCTGCCTCTTTCATAGTTATTCCCTCCTTTCCAGTAATCAAATTTCCCTTAGACATTATTTTAGATAAAGGTTTTTTATTATCATTTTCAAATCTTAAATCTCTATTTGTTATAATTCCAATTAAATTATGATTATTATTTACAATAGGTATTCCACCAATACTAAATTCTTTCATGCAATTTTTAGCTTGAGAAACTAGTGCTGTCTCAGGTAATGTTACTGGATCTAAAATCATTCCTGATTCTGATCTTTTAACTTTCTTAACTTTTTCTGCTTGAAGATCAATTGTCATACTCTTATGAATAACACCTAAACCACCTTCTTGAGCCATTGCTATAGCCATCTTACTTTCTGTAACAGTATCCATTGCAGCAGAAACAATTGGAATATTTAAATTGATTTTTCTGGAGAACTTGGTCTTTAAATCTACTTGATTTGGTAAAAACTCAGAATATGATGGAACCAATAAAACATCATCATATGTTAATCCAATTCCAGTAAATTTATTTTGAAGATTGCTCATAGCAATTAACTTAATAATTAATTGCATGCAAATATAACAAAATTTGCAGCATAATTTTTTTTATGTCAAATCTCTCTAACTTAAAGAAGGCTTCCAGTCAAAACATAACATACCTTGAGAAGCTGATTCTGGATGACCACAAGAATCCATATTAAAGGAAATACAGTTACTACAATTTGAGTCTTTATTGAATACTTCTTTAAAATTATGACTATCACATACATTTAAAATGTCGACTTGAATATCGTGTTTAGAACATGTTAAGTTACTTACAAGGTTTTCACAGTTTAAACAGGTGTTATTAGTTCTTATGCTCATAATTAAAATTTGAATCAAAAATAGAGCAAAGTTTGTTTAGAATGAATTTAAATTTTCTTAAGCTTACTATTCAAAGAAATTACTGCACAAAGAATCAAAGAATATAAGATCTTCTGAATCATAATCAACATAGACACATTCCTTTTTTATTAAAGGTTTTTTTGAAAAGAAATGCCAATTATTATCATTTAATTTTCCTTTAATTTTATACTCTTTTCCTTGAAAAAAACATTTTTCAACAATAATTTTATTATCAGATTTATCTACAATTTTAACATTTTCTGGTCTTAAATAGTATGTTTTTTTCTTAATTTCAATTTGATTTAAATCTCCTAATATTTTAGCACAATAACAATTGGCAGGTTCACAATACATATTTATTGGATCATCATATTGTTGTAAAATTCCTGCCTTAAAGATTAAAATTCTATCAGCTATATTTAAAGAATCGTTAATATCATGAGTTACCAATATAGTAGTTGTTTGAGTCTCTTTAATGATTTTATATATTTCATCTCTCATAGAGAGTTTGATATTAGAATCTAGATTACTAAATGGTTCGTCTAACAAAAGTAATTCGGGTTCTCTAATAAGTGCTCTTGCAATACACGCTCTCTGTTGTTCACCTCCTGAAAGTTCGTGAGGATATCTCATCAACAAACTTTCTAAACCCGTTAAAGATATCATGTAATCTAGTTTTTTAAAATACTTAGCTTTTAAATTAAATATTATATTATCTTTTAAATTTAAATGGGGAAAAAGAGGATAATCTTGAAAAACAAACCCTATTTTTCTCTCTTGAGGTTTTATGAAAATATTTCTATTATTAAGGATTTTATTATTTAAGGAGATCGTACCTGAATTGATTTTTTCTAGTCCAGAAATACATTTTAAAAAGGTTGTTTTTCCAGAACCACTCTCACCAAGAAAAGATATAATCTCTCCTTTTTTTACTGAAAAGTTTAATTTCTTAATTACAGGATTATTTTCACTGTAATATTTTACTAAGTTTTTTACTTCAAGATACATTTAACTGCTTATTAATAACATTTTTTAAAATTAATAATAACAAACTACCAATTAAAATAATCATGAGAGAATAAATACTAGACAATGGTATCATTTCTTCAATTGCAAACTCGTAGGTTTGAGTAGCTAAGGTGTCAAAATTAAAAGGTCTCAGAATCAGTGTA
>MDSV01227404.1_pt1 | contig 31358 bp, 32 predicted proteins | sample 810851 | NCBI WGS metagenome assembly MDSV01 (sample SAMN05326640, study PRJNA326480) | marine metagenome | isolation source: seawater | place: Atlantic Ocean: North East | collected 2012 | reverse complement strand
TAATAGGTGCGACTACGTCTACTACTACAACAAACGAAGCAACTGTACTTAAAATGGTTTCTGGTACTGCTAATACTGCTGATGCTGCTAAAGATGCTCAAAAAGCAAAACAAGGATTCCAACTTGATTGGGGTGAGTCTGGTACTATACAGTTAACTGTTAACGGTGTAGCTTTATTTGATACAACTGTTGGTGGTGCAGGTACTGCTTTAACTATAGGTACTTCTAACAAAGACCTTCAAGTTTCAGCAATTGAATCTGCTGTTAACATTCAAAGAGCTACTGCTGCTAATGTAACTTTAGATGCAAAAAGAGGATATGGTTCTTCAGGTACGGTATCTCTTCTTAGCTATGCAAGTGGTGGAAGTACTGCTACTCAATTAGGTGAAAGATATACAACTTCATCAAACTCAGCTGCTGTTAGTTCAACTAACTACGGTTTTGGTCTTGATGACTTAATCACATTTAGTGTAGGTTCTAACTCTATTACTATTTCTTTAACAGGTGTTAGTGAAACAACTACTGCGCTAGGTGATATAGGTGATGGTATTGTAACAGGATGGGCTAACAAGTATGGTTCTGCTGGTACTGCTTCTGCAAGTGCTATAGCAACTGTATCTGATGCTACAGGTGTACTTACAGTTACTATGTTACAAGTAGATAGTGCTGGTTACGACCAACTAATCTCTATGAGTGTATCTGCTGGTACATCAACCGCTACTAATGGTGCAAACCTTGACTGGCAAATTGGTGGATCTGCAGTTTCATTAACTGATGACAATAAAACTGATGATACAGATATTATTGTAACAGTTGAATCAACTGTAGGTGGTGTTGATGAGAATACAATTTCTACGTTAACGACTACAGGTACTGCAAGTAAAATTACTTGGGTAGAGATGTCTACAACTTATACTGCTAATTCAACTTTTGCATCAACATATGCAAATACTCAAGTTGAAAGAACTGACGTAAGAAGTGCAGAAGACTCTGTTGCTGCTGCTACATCAAATGCTGTTGCTGCAACAATCTTTACAAGAGTTTCTTGGTTAGGTTAATCATTATCTAATCATTTAATAAAAATTAAACCCTCCTTTATGGAGGGTTTTTTTATTTATTATAATTATTTTTGATTAATGAATAGGTTAGTTGTAACAGGTCTTATTGTAGCTATTTTTTTTACTTTTACAATAGGTCAGGTTCAAAATGCCTATGATAGAGTGGCACCTCAAGTACTGTACCTTTCATTAATAAACTTAGTTTCATTATCATATATCTTTTACAGGATTTCTTTCAAAAAAATTATTGATTCTATCGAAAACAATAAATTATTTTTAAGTTATACCGCTTATATCATAATTACTGGGATTTCAATATTTGTTGCTGAAAACAAACCAGAGGCATTAATTACATATGCTAAATATATTACATATTTTTTGACCTTCACTGTTTTCTGGATTTTCAGTAAGTTCTCAAAAATTAACCTTACAGACTTATTTTTTAAGCTAATATTAATAAGTATAGTAATTGAGTCAAGTTCAGTTGTTTTCAGTGTATATGATGCTATTATTGTAAATGGTGCAGAATTTTATAGGAGTAATGATTACAGAGGTCTATCAGCTAATATTAACATAACAGCATTTTCTTTAGTATTAAAATCTCCTGTTGTTGTATTCTATCTTTTTAATTCTAATAAGAGACTCATCACTGTATTATGCTACTTTATATTATTTATGACCTCCTCTGCGCTTTTCTTCCTTCTCACAAGGGGAGCATTTCTTGCATTTATAATTATCATTTTATCATTATTTACATATATGCTTATAAGAAATTCAAGAGCTAATTATAAGAAAGTGCTTGTGTGCTTAGTTGTATTTTTTACTAGTTATAGTTTTACCAATACAATTATGGGGTCTAATGAATCAAACGTAGTGATAGATAGAGTCTCCACCCTCAGACTTAATAATGAAGATGAGTCAATTAATCAAAGATTAAGATATTATTCAGCTGCCATTATGAGTATTAAAAAAAATCCAGTTCTTGGAGTAGGTGTTGGAAATTGGAAATTTATTTCAATTAAGTATGACTCAAAGAAAATATCTGAATATACAGTGCCTTATTATGTTCATAATGATTTCTTGCAAATTGGTGCAGAGATTGGTATAATAGGTATGATGTTCTTTATCTACTTTATTTTTAGACCATTTTATTTATTAATTAGAAAAATATACCATTCTAAAGAGTCATTTATTGAGGTTATAATTTTTTTAATGATCTCTGTCTATATAATAGATTCTTTACTAAATTTCCCTGTGAACAGACCAATTTCTCATTTAATGTTACTCATATTAATAGTTGTATATCAACAAAGAAAAATGACTTAAAAAATGAAGATATATAAAACATTAATATTAATAATATGTATTTCTGCTGTTTGGGTAAATTATAAAATGTTTAATTCCTCATTAATTCAATCGTATCTTATGTTTGATTATAACCAAGCTACATTCTTTGCTCCTATTGAAGTTGTTATGGACATAGATAATGAATTTCCAAACGTAACACTAACTACCTTACCGATAAAATTTCTACAAGCACGCTATTATGAAGAAATTGATTCAATTGAAATTGCTAAAAAGATGTATTATGAGTCAATCAACATAAATCCATATTTGACAGCTGTTGAGGCAGAGCTAGCTGGACTATATTTCAATCAAAAAGAATATGATAGCGCTTATTACTTCTCTAAAATAGCATTTGACAATATACCTAACAGTAATGTACACAGGCATGCATACTTTGAGATTTTAAAACATAGAAAAGATACATTAGAGTTGACAAAATCTTTCAACAAACTAAAGAAATATGACAACGATAATCATTGGAAAGAATATATGTTATATATGTACCAAATTTTAGGCCCAAATAATAAGAGTGTAATTAACACATTTGATGAGTATAAACTTAAATTTAACCTTTCAAATGATAATCCAACGGATATCCTTGAGAGTATTCTTAAAGTAGGATCTAATAATGTTGTAGCCTCAGTCTCCATTAGCCTTAAAGCAGATTCCTTGTTTAATGAAAAAAAATATCTTGATTCAGCAAAGCTCTATGAACTTGCTATTGAAATTGATAATAATGATTATATATTTTATGAAAATGCTGCCATTGCATTTAACCTAGCAGGTGAATATGATAAAGCTAAGACATATTTTGATCAAGTAATTGAAGGTTTTAAACCATTAAATGGAAAATCAGAGTTTTATAAAGGTGTTATGTTGATAAAACTAGATGAAAAGGAAGAGGGTTGTGTCCTTTTAAAAAGAGCTGTTGATTTAAATTACTCAATGTCAGGATCTCTAAGGGTTTACAATAATTTTTGTAATTAATTCAAGTTCTCTTTCTTAATAGTATAATCTTCTGTCCATAAAGTATCACCATCAACATTTAATTCAAACCAAACTCCGTCTCTTTCTCCGTTATTATAAATTGAAATCCTTCTGAGGGACTTATTCTCAAAATAATACTTCCATTCACCAATTCTATTACCATTCTCAAAACTTCCAATCGTTTCTATATTACCATTTTGGAAATAAAATATCCACTTACCATGGTCATAGCCATTCTTATATTGTTGAATACTAGATAAAATTCCATCAGTATAGTTACTACATCTTCCTGTATAAACTTGATCTGTATCTCTATTTTCATCACCTGACTTGATATATGTTTTCAAACCTTCATCAAGGTAAGGGTTAGTCTTTCTTACATATAAATCTCCACATGGATCTGGAGTACATGAAAAGATTAAAAATAATATTAATATAATTGAGTATAATTTAAATTTCATATCAAAAAACTATTTGAATAAATATAAGAAAACTGATACTTGCCACTAGAATAATTAAGGTAGTAAACTTATGACTGTTAGTCTTCCTATATATAAAATGATGTATATGATTATTGTCAGCTTTAAAAGGAGACCTTCTCTCAAGTATTCTTTTTATAACAATCCTTGTTATATCAACTATTGGATAAGACAGAACTGATATTACAAAAATTATTTTGTGAAGATCAAATTGCTCCTTAATTATATATCCTTGTGATAAAATAAATATTGTGTAAATACTTACTAAACCTCCAAGAAATAAAGAACCGGAATCACCCAAAAATACTTTGGATTTTTTTCTAAGGTTAAAATAGAATAAAGGACAAAGTGTAAATATCAAAATAAAGGAAAGATTTATAAAGGGCGAGGGAGAATCTGAGAACAACTCAAACATAATAATAAAAAACATTACAATTGATAATGCAAGACCATCAATTCCATCTATGAAATTAATTGAATTAATAATTGCTACAATTATAAAAATAGTTAGTCCTTGAGCTATAACTCTGTTTAATTCAAACACACCAAAGACTCCATGTAAATTATCAATTATTAAACCACTATCAACTAAAATTTTGGCAGCAATAATTTGAAAAATAAACTTAAGCTTAATATCTAATTGATAGATGTCATCATAAAGACCAACAATTAATAATAATGATAATGGAACTAATAATGAATATTCAAATAAGTCAATTCCTATTATATAATATATAAAGGCCATAGAAAAGATTACAATAAATATAGCTGTACCACCAGATCTAGTAGCTTCAGCGTTGTGTGACGATCTGGAGTTAATTTTATCAATTAAATTTCTCTTTGTAAAAATTAGGTCAGTTATATATATAGATATAATACTTACAATTGAGCAAAGAATTAAAATATAGGGTGTGTTAATAATCAAGTTCGAATTTTATAAAATAAAACACATAAATATAAATTTAAATATAATTACTAAATAATTTTTAAATATGTTCGATATTAAGTACTTTTGTTACTTGATATCATATAATGTTAGGAGAGTTAATTACATCAAAAACTAGATTAAGGTTGTTAGTAAAATTCTTTATTTCGCAAGCTAATAAGGGATATCTTAATGGACTAGCTAATGAAATGGGTGAATCAACTAACTCAATAAGGAAAGAATTAAACCACTTGTATGATGCAGGATATCTAAATAAGATAAAGTCAAATAACAAGATAGAGTATAATGTAAATACTAATCATCCCTTATATGAGACTTTAAAAAAAGTTGTATACAAACATCTTGGGTTAGAAGATATCATTGAGACTGTTCTTGAGAGAATGGGAAATGTTGAAAAAATTATTATTACTGGTGATTATGCAAAGGGAATTGATTCAGGAAATATTGAACTAATTCTGGTTGGAAGAGATCTTAATTTTAATTATATAAATCAGTTGGAAGAAAAGATTGAGAAAATTATTGAAAGACAAGTCACCTTTCTACTTACTTCAAAAACACCAAAAAAATTAAATACAATAACCATTTATTCAAAAATCTAATATGAAATATATTGAACTTGAACAAAGACCATGGGGATCATTCTATGTCATTCATGATGAAAAAAACTACAAGTTAAAGCGAATTGAAGTCAACAGCGGTCAGCGATTATCCTATCAATATCATAAAAAAAGATCAGAAACTTGGGTAATAGTTGAAGGAGAAGCTACTGTTACCGTGGAAGGCAAAATTGAAAAATACAACAAAGGACAAACTGTTATTATTTCAACAGGAGCAAAACATAGAGTTGAGAATAATGAGTCAAACAAATTAATTTTTATTGAAGTGCAAACTGGATCTTACTTTGGTGAGGATGACATTATTAGACTTGAAGATGATTATAATAGAGAATGATTAAGAAAAAAGCAATTATAGTATCGGGATATTTTAACCCTCTTCATAAGGGTCATATTGAATATTTTCATTTAGCAAAATCAAATGGAGATAAATTATTTGTGATTGTAAACAACGATGTTCAAAGAAAACTTAAAAATTCTAAGAAATTTATGCTAGAAGATGAAAGAGTTTTAATTATTAATGAGCTGGCTGTATCAGACAAGGTAATTCTATCAATTGATTCAGATAGAACAGTATGTAATACATTAAAAGAAATTTTTAAAAAATATAGTAAAGAGTTTGATTTATATTTTGCAAATGGTGGAGATCAAAATAATGAGAGTATTCCGGAGTCTATTTTATGTAAAGATTTAGGTATAAAATTAATTGATCAGTTAGGGTCAAAAATACAATCTTCATCATGGATTTTAAAATAATATAATGAGTGTATCTAAGATTTGTTGTATTGGAGCAGGTTATGTAGGAGCGCCTACAATGGCTGTTATTGCTTTGAAGTGCCCTCATCTAAATATTACTGTTGTTGATAATAATAAAAAAAAGATACAACAGTGGAATGGTCCAATAGATAATCTACCTGTATATGAGCCAGGACTTTCAGAAATAATACAAGAGGTAAGAAATAAAAATCTATTTTTTTCTACTGAGATTCAAGAAAGTATTAATGATGCTGATATGATATTTATAGCTGTAAATACTCCAACTAAAGTTAAAGGAAAGGGTGCTGGAATGGCAGCTGATTTGAAATATGTTGAATCAAGCGCTAAAACAATTGCAAAATTTTCAAAAACAAATAAAATTATTGTTGAAAAATCTACTTTACCAGTTAGAACAGCAGAAAAAATTAAAGAAATCTTAAATAAAAATAATCGTAAGGTTAAATTTGAAGTTTTATCTAATCCTGAATTTTTAGCTGAAGGAACTGCCATTCAAGACTTATTTAAATCAGATAGAGTCTTAATTGGTGGAGATTCTACTAAATCCGGTCAAAAAGCTGTAAAATCGCTGGTGAACATTTATAAAAACTGGATTCCTAGTAATAAAATTTTAACTGTAAATGTATGGTCAGCTGAATTATCTAAACTTGCATCAAATGCTATGTTAGCTCAAAGAATATCTTCAATCAATAGTTTGTCTGCATTATGTGAAAAAACAGAAGCTGATATAGAAGAGGTATCAACAGCTATTGGTATGGATAAAAGAATTGGCAATGAATTTCTTAAAGTTTCTCCAGGATTTGGAGGAAGCTGCTTTAAAAAAGATATACTTAATCTAGTTTACTTATGCCAATTCTATGGACTTAATGAAGTAGCAGAATACTGGAATGGTGTTATAAAAATTAATGATTTTCAAAGATCTAGGATATTTACAGTTGTAGACTCATATATTAAAAAAGTAAAAATTAAAAAAGAGATTTCAATTTTAGGATGGGCATTTAAAAAGAATACAAATGATACTAGAGAGTCATCTTCGATTTATATTGCTAGCCAGTTTTTGAAAAATGATTATAAAATAAATATCTATGATCCTAAAGTTAAAGATTATCAGATTAAAAATGATTTAAACATATTAGGGCATTCATCAGATGAACTAGAAATTAAGGCTAAATATTTTAATTCACTTGATAAATTAATTAATCAAGAGTCACCAATACTTATAATGACTGAGTGGGATGAGTTTAAAAATATAAATAACAAAAAATCAAGTGTTTTCGATTTTAGAAATATTCTTGATAAATCAAAAGTAACATACAGATTTTAACAATTAATAATTAAATATGAAAAAAAGAAAAGCATTTATTACAGGAATCAATGGACAAGATGGAAGTTATCTATCAGAGTTTTTACTAGAAAATGGCTATGAAGTATATGGAATAGTTAGAAGAAACTCTGTTGCCGAAAACCAGTCAAATCGTTTAGATAAATTTAATGATAAGCTTAATATAGAATATGGTGATTTATTAGATCAACAGTGTCTTGCAAAAAATTTACAGATAATTAAGCCTGACGAAATCTACAATTTGGCAGCACAAAGTCATGTAAGAATTAGTTTTGATATTCCTCAGTTTACAGCTCAAACAAATGCTGTTGGAGTACTTAATCTTCTTGAGGCATATAGACTAAATTCACCAAATTCAAAGTTTTATCAGGCTAGTTCATCAGAAATGTTTGGTAATTCAGTTGATGAAGATGGATTTCAGAGAGAATCTACACCTTTTAAACCTGTCAGCCCTTATGGATGTGCAAAAGTTTTTGGTTTTAATATTACCAGAAACTATCGTCATTCATATAAACTTCATGCAGTAAACGGGATTTTATTTAATCATGAATCACCAAGGCGGGGAAGTAATTTTGTAACGAACAAAGTAGTTAAAACAGCAGTCCAAATTAAACTTGGATTAACTGACACGTTAGAGTTAGGTAATATGGACTCATACAGGGATTGGGGACATTCAAAGGACTATGTTAGGGCAATGCATATGATTATTAATAATGATATTCCAGAGGATTTCGTGGTTGCAACTGGTAAGACAAACTCAGTTAGAGACATGACTAATTATGTATTTAATAAATTACAACTTGACACTAAAAAACATATTAGGCAGAACCCAAAATATTTAAGACCTGAAGAGCTAAAATATTTAAAAGGAGACTCATCTAACTTAAGAAAAAAATTTAATTGGAAACCTGACTATACCTTTGAATCTTTATTAGATGAGATGATTGAATTTTGGCTTGAGGTATATAATTAATTTATAATATGATGAAGATTTACTCTAAGTTAAAACCAAAAGTACTTATTGCTTGCGTAATTCACAAAAATGAAATTAAGGACTATAGACAGGACCTTTCACCTGACGAAGAATTTCTTCAAGTAAGTGCAAGAAGTTTTGAAAAAGAAACTTTTGTAAAACCTCATAAACATTTAATAAACAATAGAGAAATAAATAAGACTCAAGAAGCATGGATAATTATTGAGGGCAAAGTAGAATTCCAATTATTTGACATTGATGATCATTTAATAAAATCCTCGTGTTTAGAATCAGGTGATTGCCTTGTTCTATATAATGGAGGTCACTCTTTAAATGTAGTTGAAGAAAATACAATAATGTATGAGATAAAGAATGGACCTTATTTAGGAATAGATAAAGATAAAGTTAACCTATGATACAAAAAATTATTGACCTTGGTATGCATCCTTATGCAGATACTTTTATAAGTGAAGATCAGCTTAACTTATCAGAACCTGTATATCCGTTAGAGTGTTATCTTAACTCATCTAATTATCTAATTTCTCTTGGAGTTAAAACCAATGATGATGACAGATATAACTTATATGAATATTCATATACCTCCTCTAATTCAGAGTATTCAAGAAAATACTGGCAATCTTATTTTAAAGATATAATTAGAAGTGGTTTTTTAAATAATAATTCAAAAATTCTTGAAATAGGTTCAAATGATGGATACCTGTTATCTGTTTTTAAAGAAAATGGTTATGATACTCTAGGATTTGACTCCTCAAAGAAAATGGCTGATATAGCCAATAAACTTGGCATTACGACAGTTAACTCTTTATTTACAGAAAAAAGCTCTGAAAAGCTTCAAAAAAAGTTTGACTTAATCATTGCCAACAACGTTTTTAATCATTCAAATAATCCTATAGATTTCTTAAAAGGTATTAAAAAATCACTTTCAAAAAATGGAACTTTTGTTTTTGAAGTACCATATTGGCTTGATACAATTAATGATTACAGATTTGATCAGATTTATCATGAACACGTATCTTATTTTACAGTTAAATCTGCTAAAAAAATCTTAAGTAATGTTGGTTTAAATATTATTAACGTTGAGAGAACAGAATATCATGGAGGGTCAATTCGAATTTATTCTTCAGAAAAGAACACAAGTAAAAGTAATGTTAATGAATTCATTGCTTTAGAAGATGAATTTGGGCTTTTTAATGTTGATACGTATGTAAACTATATGAAAGAGGTTAATACTAGAAAATTTAACCTTATGAATAAAATATATTCTATAAAACAATTAAATAAACCTATAGTTGCAGTAGGTGCAGCTGCAAAGGGTAACACTCTTTTAAACTTCTATGGACTTAATAATGGATTGATTGATTTCGTTACAGATAACTCAGAGTACAAAGTGGGAAAATTTACACCATTGACAAGAATACCAATTCAAACAGATGAATTTGTTTTCTCAAGATATGATGAGGTCTACGCATTGATTCTTTCTTGGAATATTTCATCCATTCTTAAGCAAAAATTAAAATCAATAAATAGTAAAATTATTTTTTTAAATCTATAATTATGAAACAAAAAAACATTTGGAAAGAAATTGAAGATCCGTTAGAACTAAATACTGACTCTAGAGGCTCAATTGTAGATGTATTTTACAATTCAAAAATCGATCATGTAGCAGTAATAAAATCTAACCCTGACTCAATCAGGGGAAACCATTATCACAAGTACACTACACAACATATTTTAATTACTAGTGGTTCTTTAGAATACTGGTACAAGGATTTAAATTCTAAAAATAAAGCAAAAAAAATATTAGTTAAAAAAGGAGACTTTATTTCAACACCACCCTATGAGATTCATGCACTAAAAATTGGAAAAGAAGGAAATGAATTTATTGTTTTTTCTGAAGGTCAAAGAGGTGGAAAAGATTATGAGTCAGACACGTTTCGAGTAAAAAATATTATTGAAGATGAGCTTTGAAAAAGTAAGAATATTTGAAAATAAAATCGCAGATTTTTTTGGAGCACCATATGCAGTTGCTGTTGACTCATGTACTCATGGAATTGAATTATGTCTTCGTTTAACTTTAGCTAAAAAAATAAAGGTACCATCACGAACATACCTGTCTATACCTTTTTTAGCAAAAAAATTAAATATTGACTTGGAGTGGAGTTATGAAAAATGGAATGATTTTTATTTTCTAACAGATCAAATTGCTGATGCTGCAGTTTTGTGGAAAAAGAATAGTTATATAAAGGGAAAATATATGTGTATCTCTTTCCAATATCAAAAACACCTAAGTCTTGGTAGGGGAGGAATTATTCTTTGTCCAAATAAAGCTGATTATTCGATTTTAAAAAAAATGTCATATGATGGAAGAATGCCAGAAATTGCATGGAGGGATCAAAACATAGATATTATAGGCTACCACTATTATATGACTCCTGAAACAGCAAAAATTGGACTTGACAAACTTAAAGATGCAATTATTAGTAATCCAAAAAAATGGAATTATGAAGATTGGCCTGATTTAACAAAAATGAAAATATTTAATGAGTCTTAAAGGAACAATTTTCGTATTACCATATGATTATAATGATAAAATATTTGATTATAATAATATATCTAATGCAAAGTACTTTTACATAAGGGAAGAGTTAAATAAATATAACATTCAACTACACACACAAGATATTTTACCTGAAAAAGATTCTGATTTTTCAATATATGTTGACCATCACATTAATAAACCAATAAATAAAAAAAATTATTTAATTGTTAATGAGCCACATCCAATTGTAGCAAAAAATCATATTCAAAAAAATCTAAAATTATTTAACAAGGTTTTTACATGGAATGATTTATTGGTAGACAATGAAAAAATTTATAAGATTCAATTATCTCATGATTTTTCTAGATTAGAGCCTATTAGAGAAAATAAACAAGATGGATTCTGCCTCGTAAATTCTAACAAAAAATCAAATCACAAATATGAAAATTACTCATTAAGGTATAGGGTAATTGACTTTTTTAAAAATCGTAATGAAAAATTTGATTTATATGGAAAAGGTTGGGATAATATGGCATTTAAGAATTTTTATATTGATTATTTGTTTAAAAATTTCCCCCAATCACCTCCAGCAGCATGGAAGGGGGCAATTGTAGATAAGAATAATACTTTTAATATGAACTATAAAAGGAGACTTGTAAGCTCATATAAATTTCAATTTGCCATAGAAAATTCAAAAAATATATATGGTTATATATCTGAAAAAATAATTGATTGCTTTATATCTGGAAATATCCCACTTTATTCTGGATGTAAAAATATAAGTGAATTTATTCCTTCAAATGCATTCATTAATCTGGATAATTTTGAGAATTTCAGCAAAGCATATGAGTATATAATAAATTTATCATCAGAAGAGGAAATCAAAATTAAAAGAGCTGGGATAGACTTTTTGACTGGAGAAAATAAAAATATTTTTGATGCTAAGTATAACTCCAAAATTATTGTAAACAATATAGTTGATGAACTTCTTTGATCTAAAAAAAATATCAAATTATAAGGCCCTTATATTTAAGGAGGTTTCTGCCCAAGTCTTTGAAAAAATAGTTAGGATTTTTGTTGGGTTAGTTGTAATAAAATCATTAAGTTTTTATTTAGGTCCAGAGAACTATGGGGTTTTAAACTTTATTGAAAGTTATTATTTAATACTTTACGGACTTGCAATGTTTGGGCTAGATATAGTCATTACAAAAAACTTAGTGAAGTTAAAAGAAAAACAAGGTATCCATGATTTAATCTCCAATAGCATTTTCCTTTTATTTATTTTATCATTAATTTTCTATTCATTAAATATTCTAATTTTAAACAATTTTATTGATTTTAGATTCGAGAACTTGATACTATTAATTTCTCTTCTGCTTTTCTTAAATCCATTCCTAGTAATTGAATACTTTCTGACTTCAAAAAATCAATTGCGATACATATCCTTTGTAAGGCTAATTGCATACTTGATAAGCTCCTCCCTAAAGCTTACAGCAATTTATTATAAAGTTGAATTAGAGATATTTATAATAATAATGATGATTGAAAACATCATGGTATTCATCGGATATATTTATTTGATGAGAAATAAAATTAAACTTTTCAAATATAAGCTAAATATAAATCTAAACATTCTGTTAAGGATTTTTAAAGAATCCCTTCCAATATTCTTATATGGGATGGGTGCAATACTTTATTCTAGAATAGACATATTTATGATTCAAAGATATTTGACTGAAACAGATTTAGGAAACTATACTGCTTCATTTAAACTAATAGCTTTTTTAATGTTTTTACCCGGTATATTATCAACAAGCTTTTTCCCTAAGATTGTTGCTGAATCAGATTATAGTTTAGATTCTGTGTATATAAAAAAAATGTACAGGTATACATTTTATTTTTCAATATTCTTACTAATTTTTTGTTTAATATCAGGACCCATTATGATTAATTTACTATTTGGAGAAAAGTTTGAATCATCGCTACTTATTTATAATATTTTAATATTTATTATTGTTATATCTTCTATATCAGCTGTTTATACAAAAGTGATATACTCAGTAAATCTTCAAGATAGACTTTTATTAAGATCAATTATTGGAATATTTATAAACATTATCTGTAACTATTTTTTTATAAAAGCATACGGTGTTGTAGGATCAGCAATTGCAACAATTCTTAGTTTAATTTTTGTTGAACTAATTTATGATTTCTTCGACCCAAAACTAAAACCATATCATCAAGTAAAATTAAAATCTATATTAACTTATGAAAAATAAAATTATATATGCTGCACTTAGCGCAGACCTTCTTCATGAAGGCCATATTAACATAATAAACAAGGCTTCACAACTTGGAGATCTTACTGTAGGAGTTTTAACTGACAAAGCGATTGCAAGCTATAAAAGATTACCATTTCAAGACTATGAAAAAAGAAGAATTATTGTTGAATCTATAAAAGGTGTTCAAAGAGTAATAAAGCAAGAGACTCATGACTATGAAACAAATTTGAGAAAAATTAAGCCTGATATTGTTGTTCACGGAGACGACTGGAAAGTAGGTATTCAAAAGAATGTAAGAGAAAAAGTTATACAAACACTAAGTGAATGGGGAGGTAAATTAGTTGAATTTCCATATACTAAAGGTGTTTCTTCAACTATGATAAATAATGAGTTGAAAAGCATCGGAATCACATCAGAAAACAGACGAAAAAGACTCAAAAGGTTGATTAATTCAAAAGATTTAGTTAGGATTATAGAGGGACACAATGGTCTATCTTCACTTATAGTAGAAAAGATATCAATTGATGAAAATGGTAAAAAAGAAGAATTCGATGGAATTTGGTCTTCAAGTTTAACAGACTCTACCTCAAGAGGAATGCCAGATATTGAAGCAGTAGATATATCAACAAGGTTGCAGACAATAAGTGAAATAACGCAATGTACTACTAAGCCTATAATTTTTGATGGAGATACAGGTGGAAAACTTGAACATTTTGGTTTTACAGTTAGAAGTCTAGAATCAGTTGGAGTATCCGCAGTTATTATTGAAGATAAAAAAGGTTTGAAAAAAAATTCATTATTTGGGGATGAAGTATATCAAGAACAAGAAGAAATTGAAAGTTTTTCAAAAAAAATTAGACACGGAAAAAGATCACAAGTCTCAGACGATTTTATGATAATTGCAAGAGTAGAAAGTTTTATTTTAGGTAAAGGCATTGATGATGCTTTAAAACGAGCCTCTAGTTATGTTGAAGCAGGAGCAGATGGAATTATGATACATTCTAAAGATAAAAAAGGAGAGGATATCAAAAAATTTTGTAAAGACTTCAGAGTAAAAAATCAAACTACTCCGATTGTTGTTGTTCCATCATCATATAATCACTTTTATGAAAAGGATTTTGTTGAGTGGGGTGCTAATATTGTTATATATGCTAATCATCTATTACGAGCTTCATATCCTGCAATGATGAGATGTGCAGAGTTAATTTTAAAAAACAAAAGATCTCTGGAAACAGAAGATATGACTATGTCAATTAAAGAAATATTAAACCTTATACCAGGAACAAAATGATAGATCCAACCGAATTTAAAGAAATTTTAAATAAGAATTCATTTAATTTTTTCATAGGAGTTCCTGATTCAGTTTTAAAGTTTTTCACTAATACATTGGATGATGAAAATCATATAATTTCTGTAAATGAAGGTGCTGCTTTAGGACTTTCAATTGGATATAATTTAGCTACAAATAAAGTTCCTGTTGTATATCTTCAAAATTCAGGACTTGGTAACTTAATTAATCCTTATCTCTCAATATCATCAAAATCTATGTATGACTTTCCAGTTTTATTTATTATAGGATGGAGAGGAAAACCAGGATCCAAAGATGCTCCTCAGCATATTCATCAAGGTAGAGTCACTGTGGATCTATTAAAAATTATGGATGTTAAATCCTTTGAAATTAATGAAGAAAATTATTCTGAAATTATAGTCAAATCAAAAAAAATAATTGAAAAAGGACAAAATGTGGCACTCTTAATTGAAAAAAATAAATTTAAACAAAAAAATATCCATAATGTTTCTAAAGATAATATGGATAGTTTTGATACTATAAAATTTATAAAAAGAAAATTTTCGGATCATTTATTCGTTTCATCAACTGGTTTTACATCAAGAGAGTTATATAATGCAACAAAGGATTTAGGCTTAAATCATGATTATAATTTTTTAAATCCTGGAGGAATGGGGCATACCCTATCCATTGCCTCAACAATTTCAAAGTTCTCAAATGAATCAGTCATCTGCTTAGATGGAGATGGTTCTTTTTTAATGCATATGGGAGGTATTCATACATTAAGTAATACAATAAAGCCTAAAAAGTTTAAGTATTTTTTATTAAATAATAACTCACATGATTCTGTAGGAGGGCAGTCTACAGAATGCTTTAATATTAATTTCAATGCATTAACTAAGGCCTTTGGTAATTTTAAATACTTAAAAATAAATTCTAAAAATGAATTAAATGAGTTAGAATTTAATGATGAAAAAAATTATTTTATTGAATTAATTCTAAATAAAAGAGATTCTCATAATCTTAAAAGACCTAATGAAAAGTATACTTTTCTTAAAAAAAATTTTAAATCCAGACTAAGTGAGTAAGCAAAAATATATTGACTTAATTGATTTTAATGAGTTAAACAATTTTAAAAAAATTGTTCTAGTTACAGGTAAGGAATCTTTTAAAAAAAATAAATTTGCTTTAAATATTTTAGACAATTTCCATGATAAAATCACTCACTTAAAAAAGGATAACTTGCCTACCGATATAAGTTATGTTCATAGAACTTTATCTCAAAATAACATAAAAGACATTAATTGTATCATTTCTATTGGAGGTGGGAATGTAATTGATTTTGCAAAAGCATTAATATATTTTTCAAATTCTAAGACTAAATATTTTCTATGTATACCTACAACATGTGGATCAGGTTCTGAGTCAACCAATTTTTTTGTTATTTATGAAAATAGATTAAAAAAATCATTGAGTTCTAAAATAATCTTACCAAGCTCTATTTTACTTGATTACAGTAACTTATTAGGTTTAGATAGAAAAATTCTAATCTCATCTTACATTGATGCACTTTCTCAATCAATGGAATCCTTTTGGAGTAAAAATTCAACGAATGAATCCAAAGAGCTTTCATTAAGAGCATTAAAACATTTGATTAGAGCAAAGACCAACCTAATCAATTATAAAAAAAGATCTTTACAAGACGCTCAAATTGGATCTAATCTTGCAGGCAAAGCAATTAATATTTCTAAAACAACTGCTCCACATGCATTTTCATATTATTTTAATCAATATAATATTCCACATGGAATTGCGGTTAATATTACTACACCTTTTTTCATGAAATATATTTTTAGTAAAGCTTCTAATAAGCTTGAGGAAGATTTAAATAATTTATCTTACAATCTAATCAAGAAAGATTTTAATTCTTTTATTGATTTTTATAAATCAATACTCAAAAGTCTTGGGGATGAGTCTATAAATGAGTTTAAAAAAATTAAAAATTTTAATTTCGAAAATTTTTATAATTCTGTAAATAAAGAAAGATTAAAAAATACTCCTGTAAAAATCTCTAAACAATTTTTAAAAAACTATCTAGATGCTTTATGATTAATTTGATCACACGATTCTTTCTAAATCAAAAAACATGGGGAATTTTAATAGGTGAGGATATAAATAAACTTAAAGAAATTCCACAGCCTTTTTGGGTAGGAAGAGCAGACCCATTCATTTATTTTAAAGGAGGTAAATATTTTATACTTTTTGAGGAAATAAATATTATTAGTAGGGTAGGAAAAATATGTGTTGCAGAAGTTCAAAACTATAAATTAAAAAATAAAAAAACATTGTTAAGGAAAAGAAGACATGTTTCATTTCCTTATCTTTTTCAGAACACAAAAAGTTACATAATTCCGGAAACTCATAAAGATAGAACAGTTGAGCTCTACGAATATGATATTGATAATCAAAGACTAACTTTTATAAGAAAAATTTTGGATGATGTTGAATGTGTTGATTCAGCAATCTTTTTTAGAGAAAAAAAATACTGGCTAATAACTACACAAAGAAATAAATCTAATGAATTTGATGAATTAAATATTTATTTTTCAGATGATTTAGTTAATGGAAAATTTCAACCACATCAACAAAATCCTATATATAGCACAAAGAAAAAATCTAGAAATGCGGGGTCTATCCGTATTATAGATAACAAAATTTATAGAGCTACTCAGAACTGTGAAGAAGAGTACGGTAAATCTGTAAGTTTAACTAAAGTGGATCTTATAAGTACAACAAATTATTTGGAGGGAGATTCAGAATTACTTAACATAATTGGTAATAAATCAAATCATCATACATATAATACTAGTAATGATTTAATAGTATCGGATTATAAATTTAAAATTTCAAATCCACTAATAATTTTTACACTCTTTTTTAAAAGAGTTTTACAAAAGATTATAAAAATCAATTAGATTTTTTTATAATATCCTCCTACAACAAATTTTTTACTAGTTATTTTTGATGCTTTAGAATATGCATCATTATAGTCTGATGATAACACTAATCTAAAGTCAAGACTAACTCTACTTTTACCAGTTATATTTGGCTTATTTCCATGTATACATTCCCCCCCATTAAATTGAAAATACTCCCCAACTTTCATAGTTGCTGGTATAAATTCGTCACTATTAGGAAAAGTTTCAATATAAACAGAAGCAGAATCAGATGAGTTAGTAAGAGGTAGTATAAAATTTTTTTCAAAAAAAGGATGATTATATTGATCGTCTGTGTCTTTATGCCAACCATATCTCTCTGGTAGATCTTTTTCATTACCTCCGACTGCAATATTATTTGGTAATTGAACACGAAACGTTGGACTAGCCTGGTAGATAATAGAATCTTCTCCAAATACATCTTGCATGATCATCTTAACAAATTCAATGTAAAGATTGTCAAATTCTTTCCAACCACTGTTCAATTTTTTATAAAACATTGAATGAAGTAATGTTGTATCATCATTCTGATTCGTAAACAGATTATTAAATTCTGGTTTATCTAATAAAAGATGAATCTCATTTAAATGATCTATATTATAGATATCTTTTACAATTTTCTCGAATGGAAATTTTTTTTGATCGTAACTAAAGTATTTGACTTTGTATCTCTCCATAACAGAATTTTAAAAATCAAAGATACTATTCTATTGAGTTTAACAAAATTATTTTAATTTATTCTAGATGTCACCACTTAAAGACTTACTTGTTTCATTCTTAGAATTTAGTTTATCATTAAAATAATTATCATAATGACTTACTGTTCCTTCGGTGTAGGTGAAGTAAAGTGTTCTTCTATCAACCATAGAATTGTTTTTAGAAGATTTATGAGGACATGTATTTAAAAAAAGAACAATATCGCCCGGATTCAAGATAATCGGTTCAAATTCAATAGTTTTTTCAAAGTCTTTTTTAATATTAGGAGTACCGTCTTGTCTTGTAAGTTTTAATAAATCATTAAAGTCTAAATCAATTTTTTTTGAAATTTCAATAGTACCATTCTCAAGATTACAATTATCTAAGGCAATTAAAATATTAATAAAAAAATCTGAATATTCATACCAGCCTTTTTTTTCGACTCCATTAGTATCTTTAAACATAAAAACTCCATCAAAATGACTATAAAAACCTTCTCCTCCAGGAGGTTTCGCATTATACTTGTCTTTGAAAATAGAAAATTTTTTTTCAAATTTTTTATTTAAAACATCTAGACATCTTTGATTAGCTATCTTTAAGAACTTACCCTTATCACAAAGTCTTTCAACTCTTCTGAGATTTCCATTCGAATCATAGTAGACATCAGCATTTTCTACTTCTGTTATCTCTCTATTAATAGATGCTACTTCACTTTGATCAAAAACATCAGCTATAATACAGTACCCTTTTTTATCAAACATTAAATGAAATTTAAGTAAATTTAAGACTATATTATTCATAATTGAAAAAAATCACTTTTATTAACTCAACATTTAAAATGGGTGGTCCTGCACGTGTCTCGTGTATATGGGGTAAATGCCTTGAGGACAAGGGTTATCAGATTGAACTTTTATCTGATTATCATGAAAAGACTTCAATTAGTTATGAATTTAATCAAAATTATATTCTAGAAAAATCAAAAAAATTAAACTTACTTAATCTATCAATGAGTTTAATTAATATTTTAAAAAGTAAGAAAGAGGAAATATTGGTGTTTAATAAAGGAAATTATATAATACCTCTGTTGATTTGTAAAATATTTTTAAGAAAATTCAATAATAACAAGCTTGTTTATTACGTTCATGGAGGAACAAAAAACTTTAGAACATATTATGGAAATTTCAAATCAAAAATTATCAATATTGTTTTTGATAAAGTTGTTTGTTTATATGATAATTACGAAACAGAACAGAATTTTTTCCCTGCTAAATCTTTTATGAGAAAGATAACGGATGTAATTCTCTCAAACAACTACATTCAACTAAAACGAAAAATAATTTTAATACCAAATCCAATAAATTTTAAAATAAATTCAACTAATTCTTTAAATACATGCAAGACAATACTTTCTGTTGGCAGACTGGATAAAATAAAAAGATTTGATCTTTTAATTTCTGCTTTCAACCAAATTAAGGAAGATATAAAAGGATGGAATTTGGAAATAGCAGGGGGTGGTCCAGAACAATTTAAATTAAAAAACCTTATAGATAAACTTCAACTTAATGACAGAGTTAAATTATTAGGAGAGACTAACAATATTCATGAAGTCTATCAAAGAGCCTCTATTTTTTCTCTTGCTTCTATATTTGAAGGAATGCCAATGGTTATTTTAGAGGCATTTGAACATGGTTTACCAGTAATTGGTTTTAAAAATGATGGTACTGACTATTTGGTCCAAAATAATTATAACGGTTTTAAATCTGAACTTTATGATATTGAAAATTTTAAATCTAACATAACATTATTAGCTAATGATGCTAAAAAAAGAAATTTATTTTCAAAAAATTCAAAATTAACAGCAAAAAAATTTTACACCGAGACTCTTATTAACAATTGGAATGAAATTTTAAATTAAACTATTATGAACTCAGACTTTAATATAATAACAGTTACAGGTTTTGGGGCCACAGGTTCAAGTGCAATATCTCATATAATATCTGAGTTTGATAATGTAAAAAGTCTTGGTTCAACAGAATTTTGGTTGCTTCAAGACCTTCATGGAGTATCTGACCTAGATTATTTTTTAAACGATGGAAATCATAGAAGTAAAACATTTGTTGGTATAAGGAACTTTGAAAGATTAGTAAAAAAGAAAAGAACTTTTTATTCTAGATACTTTCCAAATTTTGACTCAATTAGTTCTGAATATATTTCAAATATCAAGGATACTACTTTCAATAAAGCACTTCACCCTTTTGAATACGAACAATCATTTTTAATGGAAATATTTGTAAAAGTCTATTTTAAGTTACAGTTTATAATCCATAAACTTTTCACACCAAATGATGAATTGATTTTAAAATTACCCTCAAACAAAAAACATCATTTTAAATATGATCCTGAGTATTTTTATAAAATAACAAAAATTTTTACGAGAAAATTGTTTGAATCTATAATGGACAATAAAAACTACAATCATATAATGGTTGACCAATTGGTACCTTCAACAAATATTTCTAGATATTTTAATTATATAGATAAACTTAAAGTTATTGTAGTAGATAGAGATCCAAGAGATATTTTTTTATTAAATAAGTTAAAATGGAAAGGAACTCCCGTATTATGTGATACAGATAATGTAGACGTATTTATAGATTGGTATTCTTCAATTAGATATAATACATTTAAAGGAGACAATTCTGATGTTATGAGAATTAATTTTGAGGATTTGATATACAACTATGAATCAACACTTGAAAAAATTACAAGTTTTTGTATGCTTAACAAACAACTTCATAATCAAAAATTTAAAATCTTTGATCCAAAAAAGTCGATGACTAATACTAAATTATGGGAGCAGCAGCATAATTTTCAAAGTGAAATTTCTCAAATTGAAAGAAAATTAAGTAAATATTGTTATAAATATTAAAATGAACTTTAGATTTTCAAATTATTATGTAAATAAAGAAATTAAAATTTTTCTAGTTGAAAATCAAAATCTTTTTGGTGAGCGTTTGTTAGACTTTGGTTGTGGAGATTCCCCTTACAGAAAATATATTAATTCAGTTTCTAGTTATCAAGAGGTAGATCTTTTTGAAAATCAAAACAATAAAAATTACAAAAAAATAGAACTTAATAAACAACTTCCTTTTGATAACAAAACATTTAATTCTATTATTTCATCCCAGGTTATATATCAACTTGAGGATTTAGATTTCTATCTCAAAGAGTTTAATAGAATTTTAAAACCCAATGGCAAAATTATAGTAACAGTTCCATTTATTTGGTTTGATACTAAAGACCAAGGCCATATAAATGCTAGATATTCATATAATCAACTGATAAAAATTTTTAAAAAAAATAAATTTGACCTTGTTAAGTTTAAACCACTCAATACTGGCTTAGAATCAACTTTAATCTTATTCAATAAAATCATTACAGAATATATCAATAAAATTAAATTTAGAATTATAAGATTTACACTGAGAAATATTATTTCTATTTTAATTAATCTTTTAATTTTTTTAATAAAAACACTAAAAATTTTTCCATTAAAAACTTTGTATTTGAATTCAGGTTTCATTTTTAAAAAGACACAAACTAAATGAAAAAGGATATAAAAAGAATTATTGAGGATCATATAAGTCAAAAAGCAACTCTGGTTGATGATGATATAGCAATCCAAAACCCGATAGCTCTCATGAGTCCTCAAAGACTTGATCTAGGGTTTAAATTATTTTACTTGAATTATAGAGTCAAATTATCAAAGTTATCTGATAATTTATATAAAAAAACAATTGAAATAATAACTAATTTTTCTTTTCAAGAATTTGGTAATAATAAAAAAAACAGTTACCAGACTTTTATTGATCAATTCCAACAGATAGAAAATTCACTTTTATCAAATGGATTTGATTATGATGAATCCGTAATCCCTGTTTCTGAGGATAATATAATTCTTGATGGATCTCACAGGTTAAGCTCATGTATAAAAAATAATATTCAAGTACCTACTCTAAAATATGAAACCAGAACCCCAAACTACAATTGGGGATTTTTTAGAGATCGTGGAATGGATTTGAAACAAATTGAGCTAGGTGTAAAAGAATACATCAACTATTCAAATGATATATATATTGCATTTCTATGGCCAGTAGCAAAAGAAAAAGTTGAAGTATTAAAAGATATCATAGGTAAACATAAAATACTTTATTTGAAAAAAGTAAAATTTGAAACAAGTGGAGCGATAAATCTAATTGCTCAAATTTACCATGACCAAAAGTGGCTAGGAACACTTGAAACTGAATACAATGGTGCTATATCAAAGCTGTCTTCAACTTTTGATTCATCAGGAATCACTCACATTATTTTGTTTCAGTCAGATAATATTTTAAAAGTAAATTCAATTAAAGATAAATTTAGAGAGCAGGTTGGAATGGGAAAACATTCTGTACATATTAATGATAGTAAAGACGAGTTAATTTCAGCTTCTCAACTAGTTCTTAACGAAAATTCCATAAGTTTTTTGAACAATTCAAATATTTTGAAGTACAAAGATAATTTTAAAAAAATTGAATATTTTAAAAAACTATTAGTTGAAAATAAAATTAGCTTTAATGATATTGTTGTAGGAGGCAGCTTCCCTTTATCATTATATGGATATTTAGAACCTTCAGATATTGATTTTCTATCAACAGTGATAGACAAAGATTTAGATATTAAAATATGTTCACATAATTCTTATGAAAAATTTTACAAGAATTCCATAGATGAACTTGTGTATAATCCAGATAATTATTTTTATTTCGATGGAATTAAGTTTCTTAAATTAGAAGTTTTAGTAGAGTTCAAAAGAAATAGAAATGAAATTAAGGATAAACTCTTTTTAGAGAACTATAAACCCAAATCTTCATTAAGATTATTTTTTTACTACATGTTGAATAATCTGTCTCTTATAAGATATAAGGTGTTAGCATTAATAATTAAGTATTCAAAGATTTTGGGTATATATGATTTTTTAAAGTTTTTTTATAAAAAGTTATTTAGATAAATGACAAATCAAATCTCTATTTTGCTTCCTGTTTATAATGATGAAGAATTCATATTTAAATCGGTTTCAAGTATCCTAAATAGTACTTATAAAAATTTTGAATTAATAATCATCAATGACGGATCTACAGATAAATCCGCTGAAATAATTAGTCAGTTTAAAGATTCTAGAATAAGAATCTATAAAAAAATGAATACTGGTTTAATTGACTCACTTAATTATGGACTTACAAAATGTAATTCTGAAATAATTATGAGAATGGATGGTGATGATGAAATCATTGCAACCAAAATAGAGATTCAGCTTAGATCTTTTTTAAATAATAATTCAGTTTTACATGGAACAGGTGCTAAAATTATTGATAATAATTCAAAAGAATTAAAGACAATAAGGGTGCATGAAAGTCATAAAGAAATTATCAATAATTTAGATAGTCTGGGTACATCTATAATACATCCATCAATAATGTTTTATAAAGATGTAATCTTGAAAATGGGAGGGTATGATTCTAAATTTGAAGTTGCTGAAGATTATGAGCTTTACTACAGAATATCTAGAATTGGTAAAATTACTAATATTGATTTACCATTGTTAAGATTGAGGAAGAATGAAAATAATATTTCTAAAAAAAGATCTTCTACTCAAACACTAAATACTTTAATAGCTAGGAAAGCTTATGTCCAAAATAAAACCTTAAAAACTGTCCCAAATGTATTGTATGATAAACTAAAAATAAAGATTGAAGGTTCTCCAAAATTTAAAATACTAGTTTATTTAAATTCCAAAATTATAGATTACAAACAGGAAAACATCTTAAATATATTGTTAAAGATGTTTAGAAAAATTATTATTTTATTGATTAAGAATTAAATTATATAAATGAACGAGCCACATATCTTAATAGATTCTGTTTACATCAATTCAGGTGGTGGTGAAAAAATTCTTAATTATTTTATAGATCATACCTTAAAAAAATCTAATGAAAATAAATATTTTTTTCTATTAGATGACAGACTTAAATTAGAAAATAAAAAAATAAATTTTTTAAAAGTTAATGCATCTGAACAAAGTAGAAAATTTTTTTATTTGTCAAATAAAAATAAATTTAAACATATAGTCTGTATGTCAAATGTCCCTCCTCCTGTGAGAATAGAAAATGCTTTAATTTCAATTTATTTTCATAATGACTTATTACTAAATCCAATTAAATCTGGTCTTGATATAATAACCAAGTTTAAAAATATTTTAAAAAAAAATTATATTAAGTTCAAGAATAAACAAAATTATTCGTGGATAGTGCAGACTAATTTAATGAAGAGCAAACTGGAAAAGCATTTAAAAATAGATAAAGAAAAAATTAAAGTTATTCCTGTAATTGAGACTCAAGAATTTCAAAAAGTTATAAAGAAAAAAAATACATTTGTATACGTATCAAATTTTTCAAAACATAAAAACCATTTTAGACTCTTTCAAGCTTTTGTTGATGTTTGTAAAGAGAAATCATATAATATTGAATTAAATTTAACAATAGAAAAGGAGCTATATAAAAAATCATTCTATAATTCCAGTAAGAAACCTAAAAATCTTAAAATAATTAATCATGGAATTATATCTAGCTCTCAAATTAGAGAATTATATAATTCATCAGAGTTTCTTATTTATCCTTCATTAAATGAAAGTTTAGGTATGCCACTAGTTGAAGCTGTATTATCTAAATGTAAAGTTATAGCCTCTGATTTAAATTATGTCGATCAAGTAATCATTCCTTCCTTAAAATTTGATCCAAGCTCAACTTTAAGTGTTGCAGAATCAATTAAATATGCTATTGAAAATAATCTAGAAACTTCTAAAATTATTATTGAAAATAAAATTGATACTTTTGTAAAACATATTAATTGTTATGTTTAAAAATAAAACTTTAATGATTACTGGAGGTACCGGTTCTTTTGGTAATGCAGTATTAAATAGATTTATTAATTCTGATATTAATGAAATAAGAGTTTTTTCTAGAGATGAAAAGAAGCAGGATGATATGCGTCGAAAATTTCAAAATGATAAAATAAAATACTTCATAGGTGATGTAAGAGATGAAAAAAGTATTGATCATGTTATGAGAGGAGTTGACTTTGTTTTTCATGCAGCTGCATTAAAACAAGTCCCTTCATGTGAGTTTTATCCAATGGAAGCTGTAAAGACAAATATCATTGGTACTGATAACATGCTCAACTCAGCTATTAATAACAATGTAGAAAAAGTAATATGTTTGAGTACAGATAAGGCAGTCTATCCAATAAATGCTATGGGAGTTTCAAAATCATTGATGGAAAAAGTTTTTGTTGCAAAGTCAAGACTAACTAGTAAAACTAAAATTATTGGTACAAGATATGGTAACGTAATGGCCTCAAGAGGATCAGTTATTCCGCTTTTCTATGATCAAATTAAAAATAAAAAGCCTATTACAATTACTGATCCAAACATGACGAGATTTATGATGTCACTAGAAAATGCTGTTGAGCTTGTTTTATATGCTTTTAAAAATGGAAACACTGGTGATATATTTGTTCAAAAGGCGCCATCTGCAACTATTGGACTACTTGCAGAGACTATGAAAAGTATTTATAATTCTAAGTCTAAAATTAATAATATTGGTATTAGACATGGTGAAAAGATTCATGAAACACTTTTATCAAAAGAAGAAAGAATTATCTCAGACGACTTAGGTGATTATTTCAGAATTCCAGCTGATAATAGAGATTTAAACTATGAAAAGTATTTTTCAAAAGGAGTTAAAGTACCACCTTCAGACGAGTTTAACTCTTTTAATACAAGAAGGCTAGAGAAACAGGAATTGATTGCTCTTCTTGGGTCAATTGGATACAAATAATGAAAGTTTTAATTCTTGGTGCTGATGGAATGATTGGGCATAAAATTGCTCACTCGTTACAGGATGATTATGAGTTAATATTAACCTCAAGAAGGAATATTTTATCAGACTCAATTGGAGTTAAAAATTGTAAAATACTCTTTCACGACTTAATAACTGATAGTTTGGATTTATTATTATCAAATACTTCACCAGATTTAATAATAAATTGTGCAGGTATAACAATCAGAAGAGGTATTGACAATAATTTAAAAAACACAAAAATTTTAAACTCAAATCTTCCTCATAAACTGGATTCATGGGCAAATTTAAACTCAAAAAAACTTATTCACTTTAGCACTGATTGTGTTTTTAGTGGCAGTAAAGGAAATTATCTTGATAATGATATTGCTGATGCAGAGGATATATACGGGAAAACAAAGGCCAAAGGAGAAGTTACTAGTCCTAATACTCTAACTATAAGATGTTCAATGATTGGAAGAGAGCTGTTTAATTTAACAGAATTATTTGAGTGGTTAGTTAAGAACAAAAACAAAACTATTGATGGCTATACCAATGTACTTTATTCTGGAATAACCACAGTAAGAATGGGTAATATCTTAAAAAAGATTCTAAATGATAAAATTGATTTGTCAGGAATTTATAACTTATCTTCTATACCTATATCTAAATTTGAATTACTTTTTAAACTCTCAAATGCCTTTGATTTAAATGTAGAGATAAATGAAAACAATAATATTAAGTCTAATAAAGTTTTAATTTCAAAAAAATTTACTGAAATTACAGGAATAAACCCTCCTAATTGGGATGATTTAATATCTGAATTTAAGGCTGATTGTGAAAAATATAAAAGTTTGTATAAAAATTAATGATTATGAAAACTAAAGTGATGACTATAGTTGGGACTAGACCTGAAATTATAAAATTAAGCCGGGTAGTTAGTGAATTAGATAGATTTACAAACCATATTTTAGTTCACACTGGTCAAAATTATGATTATGAGCTTAATGAAATTTTTTTTAAAGACCTTAAAATTCGAAAACCTGATTATTTCCTTAATGCTGTTGGAAAAGATACAGCCGAGACTATTTCTAAAATTATCTTAGAATCAGATAGAATTATTGAGTCTCAAAAACCTGATGCAATCTTGTTATACGGAGATACAAACTCTTGTTTATCAGTAATATCAGCTAAAAGAAATCAGGTTCCTATTTTTCATATGGAGGCTGGTAATAGATGTTTTGATCAAAGAGTTCCAGAAGAAATAAACAGGAAGATTGTGGATCATTTAAGTGATATCAACTTGCCACTAACGGAGCATGCAAGACATTACCTTATAGCAGAAGGGATTGACCCTTCTACAATAATTAAAGTAGGATCTTGTATGAAAGAAATTTTAGATTTCTACTCTAAGGAAATTAGCTCTAGTGGTATTAAAACTAAATTAGGATTAAAAGAAAAAGAATATTTTATAGTATCAGCACACAGAGAAGAAAATGTTGATTATCAAGAGAATCTTAATTCACTACTTGAATCATTAAATGCGATAGCTGAAAAGTATAAATTACCTATAGTTGTATCTACTCATCCCAGAACTAAAAATAGAATTTCTAAAATGAAAGATAAAATTAGATCCAACAAGCTTATAAAGTTTATAAAGCCTCTTGGATTTTTTGATTATATAAATCTGCAGCGATCTTCAAAATGTGTAATATCAGATAGTGGAACAATAACTGAGGAATCGTCAATTCTTAATTTTCCGGCTATAATGATTAGACAAGCACATGAAAGACCTGAAGGAATGGATAAGGGGACTCTTATAATGTCCGGCCTTAAAAAAAACCGAATACTAGAGTCAATTGATGTTGTTGTTAAACAGTATGAAGATAAAATTATACCTAATATTGTTGATGACTATAATGTTGATAATGTATCTTCAAAAGTTGTTAAGATTATCTTATCATACATAGATTATGTAAATAATACTATTTGGAAAAAGGATACATCAACTAAATCAAATTAAAAATTAAGTTGAGAATACTTGTAATATCTCAATATTTTTATCCAGAAAATTTTAGGATAAATGATTTATGTTTAGGTCTAAAAGATAAGGGCCATAAGATATCTGTTCTCTCTGCTAAGCCAAATTACCCTGAAGGTAAATTTTATAATGGTTATTCTTTTTTTAATAAACCTACTGAGCAGTATAGAGGAATAAAGATATACAGATCACCAATTATTACAAGAGGTAATGCAACAGGATTAAAATTGTTCTTAAACTATACATCGTTTGTGTTTTTTGGAATAATTAGGTTATTTTTTATTAAGGGAAAATTTGATAAAATTTTTGTTTATGCCCCGTCTCCAATAACAGTTGGCTATCTTGGTATAGTAGCTTCTTTTCTTTTTAGAGCAAAGCCATATTTATGGGTACATGATTTATGGCCAGAATCTGTAAAAGATGCAGGTGGAATAACCAATCAATTCATTCTCTCTCTAGTAAATTTAATGACTAAGTCGATTTATTATTTTTATGATAATATATTGGTTCAATCTCCAAAATTTAAAGATTATCTTATCAATCAAGGGGTAAAAGAATCAAAAATAATTTTTTATCCGTATTATGCGGAAAGCTTTTATAACATTGTACCAGAAGATCCAGAAATTAAATCTCAATATGGAGATGGACTTAATATTGTTTTTGCAGGAAATATAGGTGTCGCTCAAAGTTTTGATACAATTATTGAGGCAGCTAACTTATTAAAAACAAAAATTAAGAAATTTAAGTTTATAATTATTGGTGAAGGTAGAGATAAAAAAAGGGTTATAGAAAAGATTCAGAATTACTCTTTAGGAGATTATTTTGAGTTTTTGGGTTCATTTCCAGCTGAAGAAATGCCTGCTTTTTTTGCTTCTGCAGATGCTTTATTAGTATCATTAAAGGATACTAAAATTTTCTCAATGACTATTCCAGGTAAACTCCAATCATATCTTGCATGTGGTAAACCTATTATAGCTTCGTTAAATGGGATTGGCGCACAAATAGTTAAAGAGTCAAAATCTGGCTATGCTTCAAATGCAGAGGACCCTTTATCTCTTTCTAATTCAATTATTGATTTCAGTAAACTTAATTTTAATCAAAGAAAAGGTTTAGGTAAAAATGCAATGGATTATTACAAAAAAGAATTTGAAAGAAGCAGACTTCTAAACAGATTAATTAATATTTTTGAGAGATGAATAAAGCTTTAGTAACAGGAGGAGCAGGATTTATTGGTACAAATCTGATAAAAACCCTTAAAGATCAAGGAGTTGACATAGTTTCTATTGATAATTATTCTACTGGTAATAAATCAAATGAAATTGATGGAGTCAACTATCTAAATATAGATATAGAAGAAATTTTAAATATTCAAGAAAAAGATTTTGATATTTGTTTCCATCTCGCTGCTCAGTCTCGTGTCCAACCTTCGTTTGATAACCCACAAGAATCTGTTAGAGTAAATGTTACGGGAACAACAAAAGTCATGGAATGGGCAAAGTTGAACAAAATTAAAGTCATTTACGCTGGTTCATCATCAAAACATCATGATCCTTCAGATTCTCCTTATGCAATGACAAAATTTTTAGGTGAAGAAATCTGTAATCTTTATAAAAAATCATATAATGTTAATGTTGAAATCGCAAGATTTTATAACGTTTATGGACCATTTGAACCATTAGATGAAAAATTTGGTAATGTGATAGGAATCTGGCAGGTCATGGCGATGAAGAACAAGCCACTTCCAATAGTAGGAGATGGAAACCAAAAAAGAGATTTCACCCATGTCTATGATATTGTGGATGGACTTTTAAAAATATCAAATACTGAAATAAAACATGATGATGCATGGGAAATTGGAACAGGTGTAAACTATAGTATAAATGAGTTGTATGATATGTTTGCCAAAAAGTACAACATTAGCTCTGTAAACATTCCAGATCAAAGAGGAAACTATAGAGAAACCCTAAGAGTCAATGATGATTTAATTCAACTTCTAAACTGGAAGCCAAAAGATAGATTGAAAGATTATATAACTAATTTAAATACCGAGTAATGAAGAATGTATTAATAACTGGTGGGGCTGGATTTATTTCTCATCACCTGATTTTTTATTTGCTGAAAAATACTGATTGGAATATTGTTTCTTTAGACCGTCTGGATTATAGTGGAAATCTTAACAGACTGGATGATATTTTATTGAATCTATCTTCTGAACAAAAGGCAAGAGTTAAAGTAGTATTTCACGATTTGAAATCAGAGATAAACCCTTGGATTATAAAAGAAATAGGAGAGGTTGACATAATTCTACATTTGGCTGCAGGCTCTCATGTAGACAGAAGCATAGATTTTCCTATGGAGTTTGTATTGGACAATGTAGTTGGAACAGCAAACATACTTAATTATGCACGATTTCTAAATGATAGTAAAGGGATAGAGAGTATAATTTATTTTAGTACAGACGAAGTTTTCGGCCCTGCACCAAATGGAATTGATTATAAAGAAAATGATAGATATAATTCAACTAATCCATATAGTGCAACTAAAGCTGGGGGAGAAGAATTAGCAGTAGCCTACGAAAACACCTATGGACTTCCTGTTTATATTACCCATACCATGAATGTTTTTGGTGAGAGACAACATCCTGAGAAATTTATACCTATGTGTATAAAAAGAATTAGAGATGGCGAAACAGTCACTATACATTCAGATAAAACAAAAAAAATTCCTGGTTCGCGTCACTATATACATGCTGAGGATGTAGCTGAAGCTATACATTTTCTTTTAACTAATAAAATTGATCTTAAACCTGACTTTGGAGGAGCTAAATGCCCTAAATTTAACATTGTAGGTTCTGAGGAATTAAATAATCTTGAACTTGCCCAAATAATTGCAGCTTCCCAAGGAAAAGAATTAAAGTATGAAATGGTTGACTTTCACTCTTCTAGACCTGGTCATGATTTGAGATATTCTCTATCAGGAGAAAAAATGAAAAATTTAGGATGGACACCATCAATTAAGCTTACTGAAAGGATAAAACAGGT
>MDSV01020505.1_pt1 | contig 31380 bp, 36 predicted proteins | sample 810851 | NCBI WGS metagenome assembly MDSV01 (sample SAMN05326640, study PRJNA326480) | marine metagenome | isolation source: seawater | place: Atlantic Ocean: North East | collected 2012 | reverse complement strand
TTTTATCTCTATGCTAATATATCTATATTACTAGATATATAGATGAACAACCTTAAAAAACAATTTATCGAATTCACATTAGATCATGAAATACTCCGTTTTGGCAGTTTTACATTAAATTCTGGTAGACAAAGCCCTTATTTTTTTAATACAGGGTTATGTAATAATGGCAATTTGCTTAGCTCTCTGGCAGATTTCTATGCCAGCTCAATTATTTTAAATTCTATTGAATATGATTTCATTTTTGGGCCTGCATATAAAGGTATTACTTTAGCATCATCAATCAGCCAAATGCTTTATATGAAACATTCTATTAATAAGCCCTATTGCTACAACCGTAAAGAGGCAAAAACACATGGCGAAACAGGTATATTTGTTGGAACTAAACCTAAGGGATCTTCGTTAATTGTAGATGATGTGATTTCTTCTGGTAAGTCTATCAGCGATAGTATTGAGCTTCTTAAAAAAAATCATGCACAAGCGTCATCTGTCTTGGTTGCATTCGATAGAATGGAAGTTGGTTACAAAAAAAGAGCGTCAATAGAATTATCTAACAACTATTCTATATCCATATATTCCATCGTTACATTAGAGGATGTCACTGAATATATCAAGTCGACTAATTCATTAAGTAAATATCAAGCTGATATGGAAAAATATATCAGTAAGTACAAAAGGTGATTAGTATATTAAACTCAAGCCGACTGATATTGTTACAATTTGATATACTATTTTGATAGTTTGATTACTTCTAGACAATGATATCTTCGCTCCAACATAACCTCCTATCAATGATCCTAATAATAAAGCTGGCAGAATACTCCAAGCGATATTAGTAAGCATGCCTAATATAAATGCTCCTACTGCATTATAAAACAAACCTACTACAACTAGTGTATATGCTATAGCTTTTTTATAATCCATTCCATAAAATGATATTAAAATAATTGTAAAAATTAATCCTGTTCCTGCGGATAGAGAACCGTTTAATATTCCAGAAATGAAAACTAAGAATAAGCCAATTAGTTCTTTGCTTCTATTTCTTTCATGACTGTTTTTTTCGCCATATCCTTTTTTTATTATTGTATATATACCAATTGACGAAATTAAAACTCCTAATAGCATTCTTGCAAAATCTTCATTACTTAATGCTATAATATTCGCACCTATTACAACACCAGGTAATCCTACAATTAAAAACTTAAAAATAAGGCCATTATCAAAATTTATTGTAGTTATAAACTTACTTGTAGCCCCTATGCCTAAGGCAACTGTAGCAATTTTATGAACTGCCAAAGCTTTTATAAAAGCAATATCAAATAGTAATAGTATTGCTGGTAGCTGAATAACTCCAGCACCGCCGCCAGAGAAAGCAGAAAAAATGTTTGATATTAAAGACACTAAGAATAAATATAGATATTCAAACAAATTATTTCCTATGAATCATTGTTCCTATACCTGAATCTGTAAATAATTCTAGTAAGACAGCATGCTCAACTGTTCCATCTATTATCTGCACATGCTCAACACCAGAGGATACTGCTTCAAGTGCTGATTCTACTTTTGGCAGCATTCCTTTCGAGATTACTCCTTTTTTAATTAATTTTATAACCTGCTCTGCATTAATTGATTTAAATAAATTATCTTTTTCATCTAATATTCCAGCAGTATTAGTTAAAATTAGGTATTTACCTGCTTGGAGTATATGCGCCATTTTCCCTGCTACTAGGTCTGCATTAATATTATATGTCTTACCATCATCACCTATCCCTATAGGTGCAATAACAGGTATGAATGGGGAACCATCTAATAGACTCACAACTTCAGGATCAATACTCTGAACAGTACCAGTATTCTTAAAATCTATATCTTTAAACTCTCCTTCTCCTATAACTTTTTTTGCTCTAATTAATCCACCATCTTTGCCTGATAGACCAACAGCTTTCCCGCCATGTGACGTTATCGCATTAACAATATCTTTATTAATAAGTCCTCCTAACACCATCTCTATTATATGAATAGATTCTGGATCAGTAATTCTTAAGCCATTGGCAAATTCAGACGTTATGTCTAATTTATTTAAGTATGATGTTATCTGTGGACCACCACCATGAACAATAACAGGATGCAAGCCAACTTGTTTCAATAAAACCATGTCCCTTGCAAAGTTGTTCTTCAAGTTCTCATCTGTCATAGCATTCCCGCCAAATTTTACGACTATAACTTTATTAGACAGCTGTTGAATATACGGCAATGCCTCAATAAGTACTTTTGCTGTACTAGGCTTAATATCACCTTTATTTCTATATATTAATTCTTCTTTTGTCATATTACTTTAAAACGGTAATTCAAGCTTGTTATCAATTTTTAACATTTCTTCTTTAATTCTAGCTTGTATATTTAACATGGCTTCTTCGTTATCTGCTTCAAACCTTAATACCAAATTAGAAGTAGTGTTTGAGCATCTAATAAGACCCCAGCTATCTGGATAAATTATTTTTAGCCCATCTATATCAATAATACTAGCATTATCGAATTTTGCTAGTCTTGCAAATAAATCCATGAATGTAAAATGATTATTTTCTTTAAATCCAATATTTATTTCTGGGGTTGTTATGGATACAGGCAAAGTATCAAGAATATCAAGATTACCGCCATTATCGGATATTATTTCTAATAATCTAATTGATGCATATATTCCATCATCAAAACCTCCCCATCTGTCAGCAAAAAAGATATGACCACTCATTTCTCCACCAAGCAGTGCATTTTCTTCAATAATAGCTTTTTTGATAAACGAATGCCCTGTTCTAGAGAGTACTGGTATGCCAGAGTACTTGAGTATTTCTTTTTCTACATGCTTTGAGCATTTAATGTCATATACAATTTTTGCTCCAGGTATATTTTTTAGAATACTTCGACTAAATAACATTAATAATTGATCAGGCCATAGTACATTGCCTTCTTTTGTTACAACGCATATCCTGTCTCCATCCCCGTCATATGCAAATCCAATATCTGCCTTGTTCTCGACAATGCTATTTTTTAATTCAGACAAGTTTTCTTCATTTGTAGGGTCTGGCGGGTGATTTGGAAAGTTGCCATCGACATCTTCATATATAACTTCAAAATCCAAATTAAATGAGTCAAAAACTTTTCTAACAATTGCTCCAGTTATTCCATTTCCACAGTCTATACAAATTTTTAAAGTTGAGTTTATTTTAATATCATCCGAGATATCTTTAATATAATTCTGTAAGATTGTGTTATTCGTAGTTAATTTTCCTAAATTTGTATTGTTAATAAATTTATTAGAGATTATCGATTCATATATATCTGTAATATGGTCATCAAATAAAGTTTTATTATTAATGACCATTTTAATACCATTATAGTTTGTAGGATTGTGGCTTCCTGTTATCATCAGACCGTTTTCTACACCTAATTTTTTTAAGGAATAATATAATACAGGCGTAGGCAGCATACCTATATCAATCACATTTGCCCCCATAGAAATGAGCCCTTTGATTAAGCTGTCTTTTAAAGATGGTCCTGATAATCTTCCATCCATACATATACAAACATCTGGATGCGCTGAGTTAGCAACTATTTGTTTACCAATAGCTTTTCCTATCAATAAAAAAGTTTGCTCATCTAAGTCTTTCGGATATACTCCTCTTATATCATAGGCTCTAAAGATATCTTTTTTAATATTCAATGCTATTTTTTTCCTGAGGAGCCGAAACCATCACTTCCTCTTGTTGATTCTATAAAAGCATCAACTACTTTAAATTTAGGTTGATCAATAGTTATAAAAATTAATTGAGCAATTCTATCATATGGTTCAATTTTATATTCTTCAGCACTCCTATTCCAACATGAAACGAATAGTTGGCCTTGATAGTCAGAATCAATTAGCCCTACTAGATTTCCTAATACTATTCCATGTTTATGCCCAAGTCCAGATCTTGGAAGTATTAATGCAGCATGAGACTGATCTTCTATATATATTGATATTCCTGTAGCGATCAGTTTTGTTTCATTTGGTTTTAGTATAATTTCTTTATCTAGAGAAGCTCTTAAATCTAAACCAGCAGAGCCTCGTGATGAAAAAGACGGAACATCCTTTAGCTTTTTATCTAATATTTGAATCTTAACTTCATTTAGCATTTTCATCTACTAATTTCATCTTATAAGAATATTCATCAGCTATAATTTCTAGAATAGTTTTGGCAATCTCAGATTTTTTAGCTTCAGGAATTTCAAGTATTTGATTTTTAAAAAACATTGTCACTTTATTGAAATCAGATTCGAAACCTAGCTTTAACTCATGGTTGGCAATATTGCCGATAATCATATCTAAGCCCTTTTTTATTAATTTACTATGTGCATTTTCATGCAACGAATCTGTTTCAGCAGCGAAGCCCACGGTATAAATATTTTTATGTTCTCTTGAGACAGATTTAATAATATCAACACCCCTTGTAAATTCGATCGATATGTTGCTTTCATTTTTTTTGTACTTTGTTTGTGAATAATCAGTAGGCTTATAATCAGCTATTGCAGCAGTCGATATAAATATATCAAAATCCTTAATACTAGACATTACAGCATCATGCATCTCATTTGAGGTTTCCACATATTGTGTTTCAATATTTTTAATAGGATCCAGTGACACTGGTCCTGATATCATTTTTACTGATGCTCCCATTATTCTGGCCGCAAGTGCAATTTCATATCCCATCTTGCCTGTACTATAGTTGCTCATAAATCTAACCGGATCGATCGGTTCCCTGGTTGGCCCTGCCGTTACTAGTATTCTTGATCCTGAAAGTTTTGATATTTTATTTTCAGACTTTATATTCTCAATAATTTGTTCAGGATTTGTCATTCTCCCATACCCAATATCTCCACATGCATGCGTACCATAGTTAGGTCCAATAATTTTAATTTTTGCTTCATTGAGTTTTTTAATACTATTTTGACTAACTTTATTGTTCCACATATCCGGGTTCATTGCTGGAGCAATAAATATTTGTTTAGTAAATGCTAAACATATTGTTGATAAAAGGTCATCGCCATGACCATTTGCAAGTTTATTCATGAAGTTCGCTGTACAAGGTGAAATCAAAATAATATCTGCCCATTTTGCAAGATCTAGATGTTCAAAATTACTTAGTGCCGTAGAATCTCCATCCTCACTGATGACTTTGTTGCCTGATAAAGATTCTAGAGTTGTTTCTGTAATAAATAATTCAGAACTTTTCGTCATTACCACTCTGACATTACAGCCTTCTTTCTTTAATCTACTTGATATATCAGCAGCTTTGTATGCGGCTATGCTGCCAGTGATCCCGAGTAATATATTTTTATTTGTAAGTATGTCCATCTGATTTATCTTATTGTTTTTAAAAATTCTATTAAAGATTGTATTTGTTTTTTGCTATGATCGCTAGTTAAATTAATTCTTAAAAGTTCTTTATTAATAGGCACCGTGGGATACCTGATAGGTTGAATGTATATATTTGACCTCAGTGCCTCCCTATGAATATCCATAACCTTATTTGGATCACCAATGTGAATCGTTTGTATCGGAGAATCAGAAATATTTATGTTTATGTCGTTATTACTTGCTAAATCTTTAAATAAAATAATATTTTTTTCTAACTTCTCTGCCAATGCTTTATTTCTCATAATATAATTAATACTATCATGAGTTGTATTAACTAAAGCAGGCGGAAGAGCTGTTGAATAAATGTATGGTTTAGATTTTTGGATTAGCAAATCTATTAAATCAGATGATCCAGAAATAAATGCACCAAATGTTCCAATAGCTTTCCCAAAAGTCCCTATATATGCATCTATCTTAAGATCATCTTTTCTTATTCCATTCAGAGAGCTTGGGAAAAATCTTTTATCTTTTCGACTAACGCCAAATCCATGGGCATCATCGACAAATAATAAGCATTTATATTGATATGATAAATCAGAAAGTTTTTTAAGATCAGATTTTTCTCCTGTCATGCTAAAAACACTATCTGCGAAAATGATTTTATTTTTAGACCTAGAACATATTAACTTTCGTTCTAAGTCATTGTAATCAAGATGATGATACCGTATTAATCTTGTACGCGTTAATCGGCTACTTTCAATAATAGAATTATGATTTTCTTTATCTTGGAATACATCAATATCTTTTTCAGATATTGCATTTATTAAACCGATATTTGCAAGGTATCCAGAATTTGTTACTAAAGTTGATGGGAAATTAAGTATTTTAGATATTCTTTTCTCTAAATCTAAATGTGCCTTACTATATCCGCTAATTAAAGGTGATGCTCCAGATCCAATTCCATAATTATCCAAATGGATTTTCATCTGCTTCTTCAGATAAGCTGAATTTGCAAGATTTAGATAATTATTACTAGAGAAGTTAATAACTTTTTTCTTATTAATTTTTATGAATATATCTTGAGGTGATTCAGTCGTAATTCTTATTCTATAGCGACCATCTTTTTTTATTTGTTGTATTCTTTTTTTGAACTCTGTCACTTCAGTACTTTATTAGATGTTTTTAATAGCGATACTAATATTCTCGAGTTTTTCTTCTTTAGCATGGATACTGTCTAATTTATCAGCCGAACTATCTATCGCCATAGTCTCTATTTTAAGTTTTTTTAGAAGTTTTTGGTCATGCTTTATACTTGAGTTTTTAGTGGTCAATAACTCTTCTCCATAAAAAATTGAGTTAGCACCTGCTAAAAAACATAAAGCTTGCATTTGATCATTCATTGTATCTCGTCCAGCAGATAATCTTACATATGATTGCGGCATTGCAATCCTTGCCAAAGCTACTACTTTAATAAAATCAAATTCATCCACATCAAAATTATCAAAATAAGGGGTGCCTTCAACTTTGACAAGTCTATTTATAGGTACTGATTCTGGATGGAGTTCTAAATTAGCAAGTACTTGTATCAATTTAATTCTATCAATATTTTCTTCACCTAGCCCTAATATGCCTCCGCTGCATACTTTCACGCCTGCATCTCTAACATGTTTCAAAGTATCAAGTCTATCTTGATAAGTTCGAGTCGTTACTACTTTTTTATAATATTCTTCTGAAGTATCCAAGTTATGATTATAGTAATCTAGTCCACTATCTTTTAGATCTTTTGCCTGAGAGTCAGTTAGCATACCAAGTGTGACGCATGTCTCTAAACCAAGGGACTTAACTTCTTTAACCATTTGTTTCACTTTTAGAAGGTTGCTTTGAGTAAGGTTCCTCCATGCAGCACCCATACAAAACCTGGATGCACCATTTTTCTTGGCGTCCTTTGCTTGTTTGATAATATCAGAAAGAGGTAAAGTTTTTTCAAGGTTAATATCCGTATCATATCTAATACTTTGTGAGCAATATTTACAGTCCTCCGGGCATCCACCTGTTTTAATAGACATTAAAGTAGAGATCTGTACTTCATTTGGATTATGATATTTTCTGTGTAAAATTTGGGCCTTCCACAGTAAATCATTGAAAGGAAGGTCATAGATATCTTGTAATTCCTTTATTGTCCAATTATTTTTTATGTCAGTATTTTTCATTTTTATCAAATATAGTTAAATAGTAGACCAAAAGTAATTATTAATCCAAATATATTGTTATTTTCAAAAGCAGAGATACATTGATATGGCTTTCGTGATTTGACCAATAAGTGTTGATATATAATTGAAAGAAAAGATATTAGTAAAAAAATATAATACAAAAAACCATAACCATTCACTAATCCCAGCAAAACAAAACAAAACATAACAAAATAATGTATATTTAAAGCATATTCTATATCTTTATTTCCAAAAAAAAGGGCTGAAGACTTTACCCCTATTTTTTTATCATCTTTCTTGTCTGCCATGGCATAATATGTATCATATACTACAGCCCATGCTATCGTTAGGATATATAAAATTATACAATTATAATCAATAGATCCTTTCTCCAGCATGAAAACCATTGGAATACTTGAGCCAAATGCCATTCCTAATATTAATTGAGGGATTTTGAAATATCTTTTAGTTAGAGGATATATGATCAGCAAAAATAGGGAAAATATAGCTAGTAAAATTATTTTTAACTCTAGCATGAGTAGTAAAACAAAAGATAAAACTATTAGTAAACCAAATAATATCAGTGCTTCTTGATTTGAGACTTGTTGCGTCGCTAGGACTCTATTTTTTGTTCTTTCAACTTTTAAATCAAAATCTTGATCAAAATAATCATTGATGATGCATCCAGCCGATCGCGTTGCTATTATTCCAACAGCAAATATAGTCATATAAAAAAAGTTAGGAGAGCCATTAGATGATATTATAAATGCCCATAGCACCGGCCACATTAGCAAAAAAAAGCCAATTGGTTTATCTACTCGCATTAACTGTAAATATAATTTATATTTTGATATCATAAACTATATTTTTCCATCTAACCCCATTTGAAAGTATTTATGAATTATAGATTCTTGGTTTTCTAGCAACCAGTCAATATTTGGCTCATTATTCATAGCTTTGTGTATAGCCTGTGAAGTAGCTTTTCGATGAATATCAAATAATATCTTATGGTCAAGGTCATTATCTGTTACTACTGAGGGATTTAGCCATACTGAAACTATAATTCCTAGATCATTGGCTTTATCTTTTGGAATATCACCACATCTTACTGAGTCAAGAACACCATTAGCTATAGCTGCTTGGACAGTGCCCATTAAAATATTCGTATACCTATCTTTATTTACAGTAACTTTGCTTACCATTAATGTTGCTGGTTTGACCATTATGTCGGTATTCATAATCGCTAGAACTTTTGAGTGCCCTTTTGCTTGATCGCCAATTAGATTAGCAAAAGCAGTTCCAAAGGACCCATCTAATTCCCCTATAACAACTTCTGGTTCTGCTGCAGTCCCCGCTGGTCCACCTGCCACTAAGGCCTCACCTACTCTCATACTAATTTTTTCAGTCATAAATATATCCACGCTAATTGATTTTATGACTATAATATATGTTAAGTTTATGAAAAGGAATAGATAACATGATTAGAAGTTTTAATAATATTGAGCCAAAAATAGATAAATCAGCATATGTAGACTATCAGTCAACTGTTATCGGAAATGTTACTATTGGGAAAGATAGTGCTATTTGGCCACAGGTAGTTGTTAGAGGAGATATTAATTCTATTAAAATAGGTGATAGAACTAATATCCAAGATGGCTCTATATTACATGTGACGCATGCTAGTGATTTTTGTCCTTCTGGCTATGCATTATCTATTGGCAACGATGTTACAGTTGGGCACTCTGCAGTTATACATGCATGCACTATCAAGGACACAGTTTTAATAGGAATGGGAAGTATTATTTTGGATGGAGCAACCATTAATTCCGAGTGTATGCTTGCTGCAGGTGCACTTGTTGGTCCAGGTAAAGAGCTTGAAAGTGGGTTTTTATATGTCGGTAGTCCTGCAAAAAAATTAAGAGAATTGTCTGAAAGAGAATTAGAGTTTCTACTTTACTCCGCCAAAGGTTATGTTGATTTAAAAAATCAATACATGTCATTAAAATCCTAAGAGTTTACTAATACTTTTAGTTTCTGGTTTAAAATTATTCCATATATCATAGGATAAAGCAGCTTGTTCAATTAGCATACCTAACCCATCATATGTTTTTTCGGCACCATTTAACATTGACCAATCTTGGAAGTTGGTTTTTGCTTTCGAATAAAAAAGATCATAGCTTATGCTAGATGGTTTAAAAATATTTGTTGGGAAAGATATGTCATTCTTAGTTAAACTAATTGGAGTAGTATTGACTACGATATCAAATAAAGAATTATCTTTATAATGAGAAATATTCATAGATTCATTAAATTTTTCAATTAAGTCATCTGCTTTCTTGATAGTTCTAGTTAAAATGCTTAGTTGACCCATGCTGTGTTTAGAGAGAGAATTGATAATGCTTTTAGCTGATCCGCCCGCACCTAGTATTAGTATATGTTTGCCAGCTAGTGATATATTTTTATTCTTAAAGTCATTAATAAATCCTGCGCCATCGGTATTGAATGCCTTTATGTAATTATCTCTTAAAACTAATGTATTTGCACAGCCACACTCTTGAGCTGAGATATCACAGCTGTCTGCAAAATTATAAGCTTTTTCTTTAAAAGGTATCGTTACATTTGCCCCATAACCTTTTTTAGAAAAAAAACTTTGAGCATGCGTTTCAAAATGTTCTTCAGTATCAGGTTCAATCATTTTGTATTGAATATTTATCCCTTGCTGCTTAGCAAATTCTTTATGGATCTGGGGTGATAGACTATGGCTGACCGGCAAACCCATAACACAAAATTTCTTTACTTCATCCATTTTAATGCATCCTTTGCATAGTAGGTAATTATTGCATTAGCACCCGCCCTCTTCATACACTGCAAGCTCTCTATTACTACTTTTTTTTCATCTAACCAATTATTCCTAGAAGCAGCTTTTATCATGGCATACTCTCCACTGACCTGGTAAATAAATATCGGAACTTGAAATTTATCATTAATCTTACTAACAATATCAAGATAAGGCATACCTGGCTTAACCATTACAATATCGGCTCCCTCATTTATATCCATTTCAACTTCATGGATAGCATCTTGTGAGTTAGAATAATCCATCTGATAGGTATCTTTATTTAGAGTGCCAAGGTTTTTTACAGAGCCAACTGCATCTCTGAATGGGCCATAATAGTTTGAAGAATACTTAGCTGAGTAAGACAAGATTTTTGTATCAACATAATTATGTTTCTCTAGTGCTGCTCTTATTATTTTTATTCTTCCATCCATCATATCTGATGGAGCAACAATATCTACTCCACAATCAGCATGGCTCAAAGACTGTTTAACTAATATTTCTATCGTTTGATCATTAAGAATTTCTTTATTTTTTCCTAGAACTCCATCTTGTCCATGTGATGTGTATGGGTCTAGAGCAATATCACTTATTATTGCAACATCTTGTACCTTATCTTTAATTTCTCTAATTGCATTTTGCATTAGTCCATTTGGGTTGAAAGACTCGCTGCCATGTACATTTTTGTACTTATTGTCTATGCAAGGAAATAACGCAATTGCTTGTATTCCGAGTCTCTTTAAACCCTTTATCTCCTTAATTGCGTTATCAATAGAAACTCTCGATATGTCAGGCATGGATTTAATTTTTTGAACTTTATTTTTGCCTTCTATGAGAAATATTGGCTGTATTAAATCATGAGGAGACAGGGTGCTCTCCCGAATTAAATTTCTTATTGGGCTATTACTTCGAAGTCTTCTGAGTCTTGTATTTGGGAATTTTCTTTTCATTTTATTAGTCTAACACTTTTTATTTTAAGAGAAGATGTTATATTTATCTATCTAGAATTATCACCCGGGAGGTCAAATGTCTATATGGCATGAAAAATTCACACTCGAACATGTTATTTCACTTAGAAATAATAACCTTAATAAGCATTTAGGTATTGAATTCATGGAATTAGGCAATGATTTCATTGTAGCTAGAATGCCAGTTGAGGATCACACCAGACAATCTAGAGGTATTTTGCATGGAGGAGCATCATGTGTCTTAGCTGAGGCCTTAGGAAGCATTGCCTCCAATATGTGTATAGACATGAGAAAGCAAAAGGCAGTCGGGTTAGAAATTAATGCAAACCATGTACGCCCTGTTTCAAGTGGATATGTTACTGGAACAACAACAGTAGCTAGCCTAGGAAGGTCAGTGCATGTATGGAATATTGACATTATGAATGATCAAGGTAAGTTAAACTGTGTTTCAAGATTAACAACAGCAATTGTCGATTTAAAAGGAGATGAAATAGAAAAAAATAACCAGATATTAGATAATCTCTTAGGATTATAAAAACTGTATAAGCTTTTTTTCATATTCCATAATTTTGTTTTTTTTATTAGTATACCACTTAACATTTGGGGGCATAGACATCAAAATTGAGTCAGCCCGTCCTCCTGACTGTAATCCAAATATTGTTCCTCGATCATATAGTAAATTAAACTCAACATATCTTCCTCGCCTAATGCATTGAAACTCTTTATGAATATTATTATATTTTTTCTTATGTCTTTTATTTATTATCTCTAGATAGTTAGTCAGGTATGTTTTACCAACATCTAGTGTAAATCCTTTATAAAACTCTTTATCTTTCGAGTGGAGATTATCGAAAAATATACCACCAATACCCCTTCTCTCATTCCTATGTTTTAAATAAAAATATTCATCACATTGTTTAGCAAATTTTTTATAAAAACCTTTGTCATATTTATCACACATGTCCTTGGTATTGCTATGCCATATTTTAACATCATCCTCATATATAAAATATGGCGTTAAATCAAAGCCACCACCAAACCACCATTGATCTTTTTTATCTGTTTCAAAATATCTAACATTTAAATGAGAACAAGGGACGAATGGGTTGCAAGGGTGTATAACTACAGAAACACCAGTAGCTAAAAATTTTTTTATTGAATTATTTGTTTTTTTAGCTAATGCACTATTCGGTAAAACCTTGCCTTCAATAGACGAAAAGTTAACCATCCCTTTTTCTATTATTTTACCATTTGATATTTCACAGCTTAGTCCTCCTCCACCAGACTTATGTCTCCATCTAGTTTTATTTAAAACAGATTTACCGTCTAAACACGAAAAACTTAACATAATTTTTTTGTGTAAATTCCTGAATATTTTTTCTACTGATAAAAACTCTTTTGATTTTTGTGTCATCTTAATTTTTGATTCGTTTCCATATCGATTATTATACTAGTTTTTTTATAATCACCTATATCTCCTTTTACAAGATAGTTTACGTTTGATGCAAAAGTCTTTTTAAATTCGATCTCATCCTTTATTTCTTGATAACCAGATATATTCGCGCTTGTTGATATGATAGGTTTTTTGAATAGTTTACAAAGTTTCATTACTACAGGATGATTAGAAATTCTTATACCTACTTTACCACTTTCTTTGTCTTGCAACCAATATGGTACAGATTCTTTTGCTTTTATAAGCCATGTTGTATGTCCTGGCCAAGTTGCCTTGACATCATCACTTAACACCGTGACATCTATTAGGCTTTCAAGTTGATCTATAGATGATGCAACCATTAGAAATGGTTTACCAAGACTTCTCTTTTTGATTATAGCTATCTTTTCAACACTTTCCTTGTTCCAGGGATTACAGCCCAGCCCATAGACAGCTTCTGTTGGATAACCTATAACTCCCCCAGAATTAAGTAAATCTATTGCGCCATCAACATCACCAACTATCATGTTGGTTTCTTAGCTCTAAATTTTCTTCTAAACTTCCTTTTTGGAGCATTCTTGATTAATTCTAAACATGTATCTTCATCTAAATCCTTTGGCTCAACATCTTTAGGTATTTTTGCATTAACTTTCCCATTGGTTATGTATGGACCGAATCTACCATTTAGAACTTTAATGCCAGATTCTTCGAAAATTTTAATATCTCTATTTGCATCAATTTCTAATTTTTCTTTGATTAACTCAATAGCTTCTGACTCTTCTATTGCAAAAATATCTTGTCCTCTAACAGAAACATTGGTTTTGCCCCACTTCAGGTAGGGCCCAAAAGGTCCTATATTTACAAATATATCTTCCTTATCATGAGTGCCAATTTTTTCAGGTAGAGCAAATAGTCTGATTGCATCATTCATGGTAATGGCATCGATATTCTTTTTCTGCTCATATGTTAATGCTGCCCATTTAGGTTTCTCTTCATCTTCTTTTGTTCCCATTTGTATTGTTGGGCCATATTTAGTCAATCTAACGGTCACGGGCCTTCCTGTATCTGGATGAATCCCTAAATCTTTTAATTCTCTTGTTTCGGATATATCAACAGTTGTTAACTTTTCTTCTAAATTTACCCGAAATGGTTCATATGTATCTTTAATACAAGTCATAGAGTCTTTCTCTCCATTAGCTATAAGGTCTAAATTTTCTTCTAATCTAGCTGTAAAATCATAATCAACTAAGTCATTACTAAAATGTTTAGTTAATGTATCACAGACAACTTTTGCTAATGCTGTAGGTTGAAAATTACTTGCTTCTGGGTCAACATAATTGCTCTCTAAGATCTTAGAGATAATAGTTACATATGTTGATGGTCTCCCAATGCCTAATTCTTCAAGAGCTTGAATTAAACTGGCCTGGTTATACCTAGCTGGCGGTTGTGTGAATTTTTGATCCATGTTTATTTCTTGTATCTTTAATTGATCACCTTTTTTTAGATCTTGTAAAATTCTTTTATTGATTTTCTCTTTCTCATCATTCTCAGATAAGTCATATATTTCTTTGAAACCATTATCTTTTAAAAATGATCCACTATATTTGAACTGGTATTTGCCTGCTAACAAAAAGTCTATCCCGACTTGTTGATATGTTGCATCAATCATTTGTGACGCAATAGTTCTCTTCCAGATTAGGTTATAAAGCTTATATTCAGATTCATCTAAATATTTTTTAATTTTTTCAGGCGTATTATATATAGAGGTTGGCCTAATTGCCTCATGCGCCTCTTGAGCATTTTTGACTTTCTTTGAGTATTTCCTAATTTCCTTCGATTGATATTTAGAGTGGTTATCGCTCAAATAATTATTAATATCATCTAAACAGTCTTTTGATAAATTTGTAGAGTCCGTTCTCATGTACGATATCAAGCCAACAGTTTCATTATCCCCTAATGTCATACCCTGATAGAGCCTTTGTGAAATACTTGACGTCATTTTTACAGAAAACCCTAAACTAGAATAAGCAGCTTGCTGAAGAGAAGCTGTTGTAAATGGGGGTCTAGGCTTTAATTTTCTCTCAGATGTTTTAACATCATTAATGATAATTTCTTTATGCTTATCTAAACTATTTTTAATTTTAGATGCTTCTTTTTCATTTAAAATCGTTGTTATATTCCCTTTTTTAACTTTTTCTCCATCTATAGCAATTAAATCTAAATCTATGCAGTCATCTTTACTACAAGCTACAATAGACCCAATCCAAAACTCTACAGGCTCAAACTTATTAATTTCAATTTCTTTTTCAACAATCAATCTGAGAGCAGGACTTTGAACTCTACCACCACGCGCCAATCTACTTACTTTCTTCCATAGAAATTCAGAAATATCATAACCCATAAGATAATCCAGAGTCCTCCTGGTTAAATAAGCATTCCAAAGGTCTATTGATATTTCTCTAGGGTTTTTTAATGCTGCTAAGACTGCATTTTCAGTAATTTCATTAAATGCAACTCTGTAAGTATTTTTACCTTTTAGCAATTTCGCTTTATCTAAAATATCATATATATGCTTTGAGATTGCTTCTCCCTCTCTATCAGGGTCTGTAGCAAAGTATACGGTTTCAGCATCTTTAGAATATTTTTTAATTTCATTGATGACATCTTTTTTGTCTTTAGATACACTCCAGACAGGTTCATAGTTATTTTCTACATCTATTCCCTTTCGTGAGCTCGACATTAAATCCCTAACATGGCCAACTGAAGCCAAGACTTTATAGTCTTTGCCTAAGAACTTCTCTATAGATTTAACTTTAGTCGGCGATTCAACTATCAACAAATTTTTCATTTTTGCATCTAACTCTTATAAATATATATTTTTTTACTTTATACTATTAAAATAGACAGATTGACAACACTTTTTATAAACTTTAGATATGACTTTACTGAAAATATTACATTTCCCTGATAATAAATTAAGGCAAAAAGGTGAAAATATTGGGACTTTTGATGCTAAACTTCAAAAAACCGCCCATGATATGCTTGAGACAATGTACGCGTCTAAGGGTATTGGCTTGGCGGCAGTTCAAGTAAATATTCCTATAAGGTTGATTGTGATAGATATTAGCGAATCTAGAAATAAACCTTTATTTTTAGTAAATCCAGTTATTTTAGATAAAAAAGATAAAATAGTATTTGAAGAAGGCTGCTTATCTGTGCCTGGTTTTTATGAAAAGGTCGAAAGATATAATTCAGTAACATTTACGTATCAAAATCTAGATGGTGACATATGCACAGAAGATGCAGAAGGACTATTAGCTGTATGTGTTCAACATGAAATTGATCATTTAGATGGAAAGTTGTTTGTTGATTATATATCTGAGTTGAAACGAGACAGGATTGCAAAAAAAATTAAAAAATCTGAATTAAATGATTCACTGCCTCCTAGAAAAGACGTGCCATATAACATTTAAATTTTAGGAAAATAGATTGAACATTGTTTTTTTTGGTAGCCCTTTATATTCTTCAAAAGTTTTAAGTTATTTACTTTCTAGCAAGCATTCTGTGAAAGCTGTTATTACTCAGGATATTAAAATCAACAAAAATAAGAAAGATTTAAAAACGCCAGTGGGCTTGTTTGGTGAAAAAAATAACTTACCTACGCTATATCCAGATAATCTAAACAAACCAAAGTTACAAGAGGATTTAAAATATTTGAATGCTGATATTTTTTTTATATATGCATATGGAAAGATATTGCCAAAAGAAATTATAAGTATTCCAAAATATGGAGTTATTAATCTCCATTGTTCTTTACTACCTAAGTGGAGAGGAGCCGCTCCAATACAAAGAGCTTTACTTAATAAGGATAGTGTTACTGGGATAACTTTTTTTAAGATTGACGAACACCTTGATACGGGGAATATCATTCGATCATATAAGTATAATATTCAAGAAGATGATGATTCATTGTCTCTTCAGGATAAACTGACAGACTTGGCAATAAATAATATTGAAGAAATCTTTGAAATGAATTTAAATAAATCACAATTTACAAAGCAAAATCAGGACTGTGCATCGTATGCTAAAAAGTTATTAAAAGAAGAATCATTAATTAGTTGGGATGAAGATGCTGAAACAATTATTTCAAAAATTAAAGCCTTTGCCGGTTGGCCGGGTGTTCAAGCTGAACTCTTTGGTATCAAGTTTAAGATACTTAAAGCTAAACATTTTGAAGATACATCGCCAAATGAGCCTGGGTGTATAATTAACTTTGATCATGATAAGCTAGAAATAAAAGCTAAAAATGGTTTTATTCAGATAAATAAATTACAGTTACCAGGCAAGAATGTTATCACTTGCAGGGATTTATATAACTCTAATAGTGAATTTTCTACAAAAATAAAGAATTATTCTACCAAATAAATACTATAATATGATTAATATAGTGTAAAATAAAATCTTGAAAATAATCCATATAAAGAAATGAAAAAAATCATAGTCTTTGGCGGTGGTCAGGTTGGCTCTTCCGTAGCTAAAATACTCTCGGATGATGGCAATGATATAACCTTGGTGGATTATGACAAGGATGTACTCTCTTCGCTTAAAGAAAAGATTGATATTAAAACTATTCATGGCTTAGCATCATACCCATCTGTACAAAAGCTCGCTGATGCTGAGAATTCAGACATGGTGATAGCTGTCACTGGTAGCGATGAAGTTAATATGGCTGCATGTCATATTGCAAAATCTTTGTTTAATGTTCCAAAAAGAATTGCTAGATTGCGAGCGAATGAATACTTAAGAGATGAGGATAAATTCAACAAATCCTTTTTTTCGATCAGTGAAATTATTAGTCCGAATATTTTGTTAACTGACTATGTTAAAAATATTCTAGATCATCCGGGGGCGTTTCAAGCTTTTGAATTTGCTTCAGGATTAGTACAGGTTCTAGCTGCAACTGTTCTGCCCGATGGACCATTATCTGGAAAAAAATTATCTGAGTTTAAAAATCATATGCCCAATGTAGATGTTAAGGTTGTTGCAATATATAGAGATGGTAAAAATATAGTCCCTAATGGCGATACCTTAATTTTACCTGATGACGATGTATTTTTTCTAGCAACAGAAGAGAATATGCGTTTCATGAGTGAGCTAAGAAAGTCAACCGCAAAACCACATAATGTTATGATTGCTGGAGGAGGAAGAGTTGGTTCAGCTTTAGCTAAAAAACTTGAAAATATTTATAACTTAAAGTTAATCGAAAAAGATAAACACATAGCGAAAAGAGTTTCTCAAGAACTATCATCAACTGTTGTACTAAATAATGACATAGCTGATGAATCACTTTTAACAAATGAAAATATTTCTGAGGTTGATTACTTTTGTGCCGTTACAAACAACGATCAGATGAATATCTTATCTGCTAAATTAGCAAAAGATATGGGTGCAAAAAAAACTATAGCAATTGTTAATAAGTCTTCTTATAGAAACTTGGTTTCTAAAGAGATAGATATAGTGGTATCTCCTGAAGATGTTACTATTGGATCATTGTTAGCGTCAGTTAGGACTAGTGATATAGTTAATGTCCATCAGCTGAGAGCTGGAGATGCTGAGGCTATGGAAATAATTGTTCATGGTGATTCTAAAACATCAAAACTCGTAGGTAAAAAAATATCAGAATTAAAATTACCTGACTCCATAATAATTGGAGCACTTGTTAGAGATAATGGTGTATTGTTAGCTAATGATGATTTAGTTATTGCCACAAATGATCATGTAATTATATTTGTTCTTGAAAAAAAAGAAATTTCAAAAATTGAAAAAATGTTCCAAGTGAGCGTAGGATTCTTCTAACCTCATGAATGATTCGATAATGCAAAAAATTGTTGGATTAATGTTGCTATTATTTAGTTTCACATTGTTGATCCCGCTGATTGTGTCGTTTATATATTCTGATGGAAATCATTATACATTTATCTACTCTTTCATAATTATTCTAGGATTAGGCTTGCTACTATATCTTCCTAATATCTCCGCTAAAAGTGACATTAAAATTAAAGAAGGTTTTTTAATAGTTGTGCTTTTTTGGTTTATTCTCAGCATTGTTGGTTCTTTTCCTTTTATGCTTGATAAGCAATTATCATTAACTTTTGTAGATGCTTTTTTCGAATCTGTGTCTGGCTGGACTACAACAGGAGCGACCATCATCACTAGCCTAGATATATTATCTCCATCAATCTTAATTTATCGTCAAGAGTTACAATGGTTGGGTGGAATGGGTATTGTTATATTAGCCTTAGCAATTCTTCCAATGCTTGGCGTTGGTGGTATGCAGCTATATAAAGCTGAATCCACAGGCCCAATAAAAGATAATAAAATCTCACCAAGAATCGCTGAGACAGCTCAGAGCCTTTGGACTATATATCTAGGGTTAACAGTTATTTGTGCACTTCTTTATTATATAGCAGGAATGTCTATGTTTGATTCAATCGCTCATAGTTTTTCAACGATTGCTATAGGCGGATTTTCGACTCATGATCTGAGTATTGGTTACTATGAAAACTCTTTTATTGAAGCAATTTGCATATTTTTTATGCTCATTTCAGCATTAAATTTTATCTTGCATTATATGTCTTTATCATCAAAAAGTTTATTATGCTATCTCAGAGATTCAGAATTTATTACTTATATGTTAATGATTCTTGGAGTATTAATAGTATTTGTTCTGTATATAACGACAACTGGAAATACTAATATTTTAGTCCAAGATATATTATTCCAAATTGTATCATTTATCACTACCTCTGGGTTCACAACTACTGAATATGACTCTTGGCCAGCTTTTATGATTACTACTTTAATTCTTATTAGTTTTATAGGAGCTTGTGCGGGTTCAACAGGAGGAGGTTTAAAGGTAGTACGAGTTTTACTACTATTTAAATTATTAAAAAAAGAGTTACTTAAAATTCTTCATCCAACAGCTGAAATACCTATTAGGATAAATCAATCACCAGTTAACGATGATCTTTCTGGAACACTATACAATTTTTTTATCTTTTATATTATATCTTATTTATTTCTATCATTTTTGTTACTATTATCAGGACTTGATATGACAACATCTTTTTCTACTGTTGCCTCGTGTATAAATAACCTGGGACCTGCCCTGGGTGAAGCAGTATATAATTATAGTAGCTTGAATATATTTTCTAAATATATTTTGGTCTTTGCAATGATCCTAGGTAGATTAGAAATATTTACTCTACTAATAGTAATGACACCATACTTTTGGAAATACTGAAAACATCATGGATAAAAACTCTAAGCCTTTTCTATCAAAAAATAATCCACTTAATGTTGGACTAAATTATAGAGAAAATTTTTCATTAGAATATTTGTTGCCACATTACTGGTTCTCTTGGATCTTAATCCTCTTATCCTATTTCATGATATATTTGCCCAAGTCCTTTCGATCAAACATCGGCACTTTAGTAGGTAATTCTATTCTATATTTTAATGCTAAAAGAAGCGGAATAGTTAAAACTAATCTTTCATTATGCTTTAAGTCAATGGATAAGAAGAAGCTTGCTAGTATCCATGATGCATATTTTAAAAATTTAGGAAATACTATTATTGATATTCCTACATTATGGTGGAAATCAAATAAATCTCTACAGAGTAATTGTGAAATCATTAATAGTCATTATATTGATGATGAATTATCAAAAGGCAAAGGAGTTATTTTATTAACTCCTCACACTGTCTCTCTAGATTTTGGCGGTAGATCAATATCAAGATATCCCATAATTAGCATGTATAAACCTTTTAGAAATAAATTATTAAATTGGTTTATTGGCAAATCAAGAAGTAAGAACACAGATAATGTAATTGTTTACCCTCGAGAGAATTTCTCATTTAAGAAAGTTATTACGGCCTTAAAAAAGCCTATTGTATTTTATTATATAGCCGACGAAGATCTTGGAAGTAAGAACTCAGAATTTGCTGATTTTTATGATGAAAAGAAATCGACATTAATTTCAATCAGCAAAATAGCTAGCTTATCTAAGGCTACTGTCATACCATGTATTAACCATTTTTGTAAATCTAGAAATAAATATATTACCTATGTAGATAAACCTTTGGCATCATTTCCAAGTAATAGTTCAAGAGTAGATGCTTTAATTATAAATAAATCTTTAGAAAAACTAATTTCGCGAGATCTTAGTCAGTACATGTGGAGTTTGAGATTGTTTCAAACAAGACCTGCTGGAAAGAAATTCCCATATGCTAGATAATTTTTATATATAGCCTTTTAATGGTATATCTTTCAATAATCATTATAATATATTGATGAGTATATTCCCTGCAATAGAGCCATATAATAAAGATTACTTATCTGTTAATTCTGAGCATAATATATATTTAGAACAGTCAGGCAACCCTAACGGTATACCAGTATTATTTTTGCATGGAGGACCAGGCGCAGGTACTAGCCCAATATATCGAAGTTTTTTTGATCCCCAAAAGTATAGAATAATTCTCTTTGATCAAAGAGGCTCCGGTAAGTCTACCCCATATGGGTCAGTGAGCAATAACACATCATATGATTTGATAGAAGATATAAAGTCTATCTTAGATCACTTGGTAATAAAAAAATCTATTTTATATGGTGGTTCTTGGGGATCAACTCTCGCTTTATTATTTAGTCAAAAATATCCTTCATATGTGCAATCACTAGTTTTGAGAGGAATTTTTTTATGTCGAGCAAAAGATATTAAGTGGTTTTATCAGAGTGGAGCAGATCAAATCTTTCCAGATTATTGGTCTGATTTTATTGATTTAATTCCTATAGAAGAAAGAACAGATGTTTTAAAAGCATTTCATCAAAGGATACATGGGGATAATATAAGTTTAAGTAATGCTCTTTGTAAAAAATGGGCAATCTGGGAAGGCAAATGCTCAACACTATATCCATCGATTGATGTTATCAATCAGTTTGATCAATGTTCGATATCTTTAGCTAAAATTGAAACACATTTTTTTAAAAATGATTGTTTTATAGAAGAAAATCAGATACTAAAAAATATTGATGTTATTAAAGATATTAAATGTGAAATTGTGCATGGCAGATATGACATTGTTTGTCCATTTAAACAGGCATATGATCTTCACCATGTATATCCAAATTCAACATTGCATATAATTGATGATGCAGGCCATTCACTTTTAGAACCAGGCATCACTAAAAAGATATTAGAAATATTTAATAATCATGATCAACTTATTGCATAAATTATATTATTTATTATTTAGCTTTATATTATTTTCGTCAATCATAAAAGCTGAAGAGACTCCTGATTATGATAGAGAACAAAATATAAACGAACAGATCACTCGTTATGTTTTTGATTCTGATATTATAGAGTTAAGTAATAACTTGGAAGATAAGTTTAATATAATTTCATCTTTTAACTCTTCAGATAATTCAATTTTATTGTTACATGGGAGAGGCTTGCATCCAACTGAGCCAAATGTAATCAATCCTCTGAGATTAGATTTACTAGAGGGTGATCATAATATTTACTCCCTACAATTACCTGTGCTTGAGAAAGGGAAAACCTATAACGATTATTATAAGATATTTAGATATTCTGATGCTAGGATTCTATCTGCAATTAATCATATTGAATCTAAAAATATAATTATTATTAGTCATAGTTGCGGAGCACATATGCTTTTATCATTTATAAATAATAATTCAATAAAGAATATTTCTGGAATTATCATGCTTGGTGCTGGCGCAGTAGATAAAAATCAAAATATTTTAAATGATGTCGATTTATCTGAAAACCAGGTTCCTATTTTGAATATCTATGGAGAATATGATCATGGATCTGTCAAAGCCTTTGCTGATGATCTCAAGATTAAGTTTTTATTAGAATCAAATAATTTACTTAAGACTATAGAAGTAAAAGGTGCTGATCATAATTATGAAGATCAGACTTATATTTTAATTGAATCTGTAAAGCAATGGCTTAAATCATTATAATATGTTATAGATATCTTATGAAAAATCGTATAGCAAAAATAGAAAGAAATACAAAGGAAACTCAAATTAAAGCCGAGCTAAACCTTGATGGCATTGGAACTTCTGAGCTATCGGCAGGATTACCTTTCCTAGAGCATATGCTTGAGCAGGTTACAAGACATGGAATGTTTGATATTACTATTAAAGCAGTTGGAGATCTTGAAATTGATGCTCATCATACTGTGGAGGATATAGGTATAGTTTTAGGACAAGCTTTTGAAAAAGCTCTAGGTGATAAAATCGGTATCACTAGATTTGGTTCGTGTTATGTACCTTTGGATGAATCTTTATCAAGAGTGGTACTAGATTTTTCAGGTAGGCCGGGAGTTCAATATAATGCGACATATCCAAGATCGCGAGTTGGTGATTTTGACATAGACTTATTGCAAGAATTTTTTCATGGGTTTGCAAATCATGCTAAAGCAACAATTCATATTGATAATATTCGTGGTTGTAATGCGCATCACATCGCTGAAACGATATTTAAGGCTTTTGGAAAAGCACTTAAGATGGCAGTATCTATTGATCCAAGACAGGCTGATAAACTTCCATCTACCAAAGAAATGATCTAATGGCCGAAGTTGTTATTATCGACTATGGAATGGGAAATTTGCATAGTGTTTATAAATCACTAGTTAAGGTTATAGATAAAAAATCAAAAGTTAAAATATCTAATTCACTGGCCGACATAAAGAATAGTTCTCACATTGTATTCCCTGGTCAAGGTGCAGCATCAGAGTGTATGAATAATATTAAAAAATATCTTGATATTGGTGAACTACAAGAAGTAATTAAGCAGAAACCATTCTTAGGTATATGCATGGGCTTACAAGTTTTAATGTCAGAAAGTGATGAAAATGAGGGGACTGAGTGTCTCGATATAATAGATGGGAACGTAACAAGTTTTAAGAATCATATTGGCGGTTCATTGAAAATACCACATATGGGTTGGAATAAAGTATGTCAAAGTCAAAACCATCCTATATGGAGTGATATTCAAGACAATTCATTTTTTTACTTTGTTCATAGTTATTTTGTGCAGCCAACTAATATTAAAGAAATTATATCTACTACAGAATATGGAACTAAGTTTACGTCAGCAGTCTCTAGTAGTAATCTTATTGCAGTTCAGTTTCATCCAGAAAAAAGTTCTAATCTAGGGTTAAGGCTACTTAATAATTTTATAAAATGGAATGGAGTTATTTGATGAGAATTCTTCCTGCTATTGATATTAAAGATGGTAAGTGCGTAAGACTTGCTAAAGGCGACTATTCTAAGGTTACTCATTATTTTGATGATCCAAAATTAGTTGCTAAAATGTGGATAGATAAAGGTGCGTCTTGTATTCATATTGTAGACTTAGATGGAGCTAAATGTGGCCTAACTCCTAATTATGAAATGATCAATGCGATTAGATTAGAACATCCAAATATCTATATTCAAGTAGGCGGAGGTGTCAGAAGTATTGAGACTATTGCCAAATATTTAGATTCTGGGATTAATAAAGTAGTCATAGGCACTAAGGCTTTATCAGATCCATCATTTCTAGAGTTGATACCTCATCATTACAAAGATAAAGTTATAGTAGATTTAGCTGTCAAAAATATGAAACTAGCAGTACATGGCTGGGAGTCTGAGTCAGACTATACTATTGAAAAGTACTTAAAAATACTCGAAAAGAATGATATTTGTGAAATTGTATATACAGATGTAGATAAAGACGGAATGTTAAATGGAATGAATTTTAAAGAGATGAGTAAACTTCTCGAGGTCACCCAAATTCCAATAATTGCATCTGGTGGAGTTACTTCTTTAGATGACATTAAGAATTTACTAGCAATGGTCTCTAATGGAATATCTGGAGTCATTATTGGAAAAGCCTTGTATGAAGATAAGATTGATTTATTAGATATATTTAAAATTACTGGAACATAAATGTCGTTATATAAAAGAATAATTCCATGTCTTGACGTCGATAATGGTAGAGTCGTAAAGGGTACAAATTTTGTAAACATAGTTGATGCAGGCGACCCTATTGAAGTCGCTAAAAGATATGATGCTGAAGGAGCAGATGAAATTGCTTTTTTAGATATCACAGCAACACATCAAAAGAGAAAAACTATAGTTGATATAGTAGATAAAGTTGCCTCTGAGGTATTTATCCCGCTGACTGTTGGCGGAGGGGTCTCGAGTTATGATGATGTATTGACACTTTTGCAAGCTGGAGCAGACAAAGTTGCAATCAATAGTTCTGCTGTTACTGATCCAGATATAATAAATAAAGTAACTGACAAGATAGGGAGGCAATGCATTGTTGCTGCCATAGATGTTAAGAAAAATGGAAATACATCCTGGGAAGTTTTTACGCATGGCGGGAGAAAATCAACTGGCCTAGATGCTCATCAATGGTCAAAAGAATTATTTGATCGAGGAGCTGGGGAGATATTATTAACTAGTATGGATAAAGATGGGACTAAAAGTGGATTTGATCTAGATCTATTAAAGATGATATCAAGTAATGTTTCTATACCGGTCATTGCTTCTGGCGGGGCTGGGACGTTAGAACACTTAAAAGATGCAATTTTAATTGGTGACTCTGATGCAGTTCTTGCAGCAAGTATTTTTCATTACTCAATATATTCAATCTCTGATGTGAAAGAATACCTGAAAAGTGAAGGAGTTTTAGTACGAGATTAGCTAATTGTGTTACTCTATAGTCATGGATAATGCTAAGTTAACTATACTAGAACAACTAGATGTTGTTCTAAAAGATAGAAAGAAGAAAGATTCAGGTAAATCATATGTTTCTAGCCTCTATGATAAAGGTAGTAAACACATTAATGATAAAATACTTGAAGAGTGTAATGAGTACATAGAATCAACGGGTGACTCAAATCGTCAGCATATGATTCATGAGGCAGCTGATTTATGGTTTCATACATTAGTGTCTTTATCTTTGAATGAAATATCATCTAGTGATATCCTGAAAGAACTTGAGAACAGGTTTGGATTGTCTGGCATAGATGAGAAAAGATTGAGAAATAAATGAGGTATTAATATGTTAAGCGGTATATCACCATGGTCAATATTACTTATATTAATTATTGTAATTGTTTTATTTGGTACGAAAAAACTTAGGAATGTAGGGGCTGACTTGGGTTCAGCAATCAAAAGTTTTAAAAAATCTTCTAGAGATGAAGATTCATCAAATAATACAGTTGTAAGTAAAAAATCTGCCAAAGAAGAAAGCAAATAATAACTTATGTTTGATATAGGTTTTTGGGAACTCTTCATAATATTTATGTTACTGCTATTCGTAGTGGGCCCTGAGAGATTGCCGACAATAGCAGGGCACCTAGGGAAATGGTTTGGTAAATTTCAAAGATACTTTTTTGAGCTCAAAGATTCTATTCAGCAAGAAGCAGAAGAACCGACTAATCAAATAAATAAATTATTAGATGATCAAAAATCATCTTTAGATTTCCTACAAAAAGAAATAAATGATAAGAAGCAGGATAATGAAAAATAATGGTTTCTAAAGATGAAATTGGAAGTGCCTATAAATCTCTTATCCCACATTTCAGAGAACTCAAAACAAGAATCTCTAAATCATTATTATGTGTTTTATTTTTCTTTTTAGTTTTATTTCCATTCTCAGATATTATTTATAATCAACTAGCTGAGCCATTAATATCAAGACTACCAGAAGGTAGTAGTATGATAGCAATTGATGTTGCTTCGCCATTCTTTATTCCATTCAAATTAGTCATGATACTCTCCATATTTATTTCAATTCCATATCTTTTGTATCATTTATGGATGTTCACAGCACCTGGATTATACGATAAAGAGAAAAAATTAGTTTTTCCGATACTCGTGTCTAGCAGTTTATTATTTTACTTAGGTGCTGCATTTGCTTATTTTGTTGTATTTCCATTAATATTTGCTTTTTTTATTAGTATTGCACCAGAAGGGATATCTGTAATGACAGATATAAGCAGGTATTTAGATTTTGTAATTACTTTGTTTTTTGCATTTGGTTTTGCATTTGAGGTTCCAGTAATAACTGTCATATTAGTTTTAACAAATGTAAGCACCCCAAAAAGTTTGTCTACAAAAAGACCCTATGTTATTGTTGGAGCATTCATTATAGGAATGCTGCTAACACCGCCAGATGTAATATCCCAGACTTTGCTAGCAATACCGATATGGTTACTTTTTGAGGCAGGTATAATTTTTGCAAAAATCATAACAAGAGACAAATATAATAAAGAAGATATTTTACATGATGTTATTGAAACAACAGATAAAAAAGAGGACAAAGATTGATATGGATAGAAAAATTTGGTTTGTAAGGCATGCACAGTCTGATTATAACAAAAAGAAACTATTTACTGGATGGCATGACCCAGAACTGACAGAACATGGAATTCATATTGCACATGAATTAAAAGAGGAGTTATATGGTATTAAATTTGATAAAGTTTTTTCCTCTCCTTTAAAGAGAGCATTTAGCACAGCTAAAATTCTAATAGATGATCAGGCGATAATCGTTGACGATAGATTAAAAGAGAGAAGTTATGGTGACTGGTCAGCTAAAAGCAAAGAAGATGTCAAATCTTCAGAAGGTGAAGATAGTTATTATGCTGCGAGAAGAGGGTGGGAAACTAGCCCTCCTAATGGTGAAAGTCTCAAAGATGTTAGCCTGAGAGTGGAGCCTTTTATTCATGAATTACCAAAAGAAGGTAATATTTTAGTTGTTTCACATGGTAATACTATAAGAGCTATTTCGGTGCTTTTCGGGGTTAATACTCCAAATAATGTTAAATCTTTTGAGATAAAGGTCGGTACAGTATTTAAAGTGTAGAGAGCCAGTATATTACTGACTCTACTACGAAGGAGGTGTATAAGAATATTATTATATTATTATATATATGTCAACTACTAACATCCTCAATTTCGCCCAATATTGCGCTCCAAAGTTTATGTCTTGCTTCTATTGCGGTTAGTGCAGCATCTACAGATTCATTAGCTTTATTTTGATCATTATAAATAGAATGATTATAGAGCTTTAGAGACAAAGGACCATGTCTATTACCATCTATATCAATATGTCTCTCCAAATATAGCTTTAAGTGATGAGTGTTTTTTATATTTTTAGTCATATTAAGTAAATTTATAAACATGTCAGGTAATGTTGTTTCCCGACCATAAGTGAAAAGTGCTGCAGTAATATGTAATTTACTTTTTGATAACAACTCAAATGTAGATGATAAAAAATTTCTACCACTTTCGGGCATATCAACTTTTTGGAATGTATTCTTGTCTACAACATCTAAATCTATTATATTCTTTATTGCTGAGGTATTAGCGCCAATATCATTCATAGCCATTAAGTATAAGTCAAAATGTGACATATATTTGTCTTCAGTAATTTCATCAGATTCTTCTGCTAAAACTATTTCGTTAATTAGTCTTGCAATACCATTGCTAGTATAAATATTTCTTTTCCATGGATAATTAGATGGGCATATTTGATGTTGTAATGATTTTAATATAGACATAAAGTCCCAGACAGCATATATATGATGTTCCATAAATATCTTCAAAGAAACTGTATCATTTATTTTATTTGACGTTAAAAGCTGATGTGTCTTTAGCTCTTCTATTTTATTTTTCAATAAAATATGTTTTTCTTTTATTTCATCCATGATCTATTAATTTGTCTGGGCCCGGGAGGACTCGAACCTCCGACCAATGCATTATGAGTGCACTGCTCTAACCAACTGAGCTACAGGCCCGAATTTATTTACTAAAGAAATTAAACTTCTTTTTCTTCAAATATTTCTGATGATACTCTTCAGCTATCCAAAAATCATCGCTATACTCTAGACTCGTAACTATATTATTGTTAAATCTACTTCTATTCAATTCTTTTATTTTATTTTCACTAGAAAGTTTCTGAAAATCATCTTGATAAAATATAGCTGATCTATATTGTGTTCCAAAATCTGGCCCTTGGCTATTTAGTGTAGTTGGATCGTGAATATCAAAAAATAAATTCAATAAACTATCGTAACTGATAATATCTTCTTCGTAATATATTCTAACTGCTTCTGCATGGTCAGTATCTCCGTTACAAACATCTTTATAGGTCGGGTTAGAAGTTTTGCCGCCAATATAACCAACTTCAGTCTCAACAACACCTTTAGTTGAGTTAAACTTTTCTTCAATACCCCAGAAGCATCCAGCTGCAAAAATAGCCTTACTAGTCATTGTCTAAAAAACTTTTTAAATTATGTGCTCTAGATGGATGTCTTAGTTTTCTTAAAGCTTTTGCTTCAATCTGTCTAATTCTCTCTCTCGTTACATCAAATTGTTTACCAACTTCTTCTAATGTATGATCAGTATTCATATCTATACCAAACCTCATCCTTAGTACTTTTGCTTCCCTCGGCGTCAAGCTTGATAATATTTCTCTGGTTGAATCTGACAATCCAGTATTTATAGTTTCATCCAGTGGTTTTTCAGCATTTTCATCTTCAATAAAATCACCAAGATGTGAATCTTCATCATCACCAACAGGTGATTCCATGGATATCGGTTCTTTTGCAATTTTAAGTACTCTTCTAACTTTGTCCTCAGGCATTTCCATATGCTCAGCTAACTCTTCTGGAGTTGCTTCTTTGCCATTTTCTTGAAGCAACTTTCTTTGTATTCTATTTAACTTATTAATAGTTTCAATCATATGAACTGGTATTCTTATTGTTCGTGCTTGATCAGCAATCGACCTTGTTATTGCTTGACGAATCCACCATGTCGCATATGTTGAAAATTTATATCCTCTTCTATATTCAAATTTATCAACAGCTTTCATCAATCCAATATTACCCTCCTGAATCAAATCTAAAAATTGTAAACCTCTATTAGTATATTTTTTAGCAATTGATATAACTAATCTAAGATTTGCCTCAACCATCTCTTTTTTTGCATTTCTTTCTTTCAGCTCACCAACTCTTCTATCTTTATTTATCTTTTTTATTTCATTTATCGATATATCTTGATCTTCTTCTATGGCAGCAAGCTTCCTTTGGAATTTATTTAATTGATTCTTACTCAATTGTTTAGCATTATCATCCAGTTTAGATTCTTCGATATATTTATCTACAAAAGATAAGTTTTTAAAATTATCTTTAAGCTCAGATATTAAAACCTTCTTTGGAATATTTAATGTTTCTATACATACTTTTCTAATTTCTCTTTCTAATCTAGATATAAGTGATGTTATGTTTTCAATTTTATTTGTAAGTTTTTCTTTAAATAAAGTAGTAAATTTAAAATTTTCAGTTTTTTCTCTTATTTCATTAAATACTTCTTTATAACGTTCATCTTTATTTTTTTTGTATGTGCTATATTCAAAATATAAACCTGTAATATCATTAACAGCATTAATTACCATTTCTTTATCTGGAGAATTATCTATAACTTCATCTTCATCATCTTCGTCGTTTGACTCTCCTGACTCTTCTTCATTTATTTCAGTTACGTCTTCGCTTTTATTGTCTTTCTCTTCAGCTAACTTTAAAACATTAGGACTGTTTTCTGGAATTTGATCTGATTTAAATTCATCTGAATTATCAGATTTTATATCGAGAATATAATCTGAGATAAGAGAATCTATTTCTTCTTCATTATCTATGTCTCTAAAAGTATCTACAAAAAAAGAAGCTGATTCAGGAAATCTTTGTATTGCATGGTAAATTAGTTTTTGACCTTCTTCGATTTTTTTTGCTATTACAATCTCGCCTGCTCTATTTAATAGCTCGACGGTTCCCATTTCTCTCATATACATGCGAACTGGATCAGATGTTCTGCCAAATTCTTCATCAAGACTTGATAATACCTCTACTGCTTCATCTTCAGTAATTTCACTATCATCGTCATCCGTTATTTCTTCATCATTTAAAATAGGATCGTTCTCTGCTTCCTTAGCAGATTCTACAACTTTTATCTTTAAGTCTGTTATGAGTTTAGTGATTTGTTCAATTTGATCGCTATCATATTGATTATTTGGCAATAGGTCATTTATGGCCGAAACTGTCAAATAACCCTGTTTTCTTCCAGTTTCAATTAGATCTTTAATCTCTTTTTGTTTACTTTTTGATATACTTGAATTTGCCATATGATACTAAGTTGCTAAAAAATGATGTATTATATCATCAATATTACTGTATTAAATAAATAAATGGTCTCACCGTTTATATATTAATGCTACTTTAGGGGTTATTCAAATACTTAAAATGACTAAAATATCAACACCAATATGTAATTTTGGCGAAAACGCTCACGATTTCAATCTCAAAGGGACAGATAACAACCTGTGGTCGCTCAATAATTGCAAAGGCCACAAGGGTCTTTTAGTTATGTTTATCTGCAATCATTGTCCTTATGT